>ERZ869909.502-NODE-502-length-45341-cov-10.687787_pt1 | contig 45341 bp, 37 predicted proteins | sample MGYA00520892_ERZ869909 | MGnify/ENA primary metagenome ERZ869909 (study PRJEB32215, sample SAMEA104723947) | bioreactor metagenome | biome: bioreactor; feature: anaerobic bioreactor; material: water | place: China | collected 2015-03-12 ... | reverse complement strand
TGTATTTCCGGAAGGCCGGCATCAAGGCCTTCTGACGCCCGTAATGGGTCGAATCGCCGTTTCAGAGGGCGATTCGGCAACAAAACGGGGCGACACCGCCCGCAAAAGCGGTGACTCGCCGGAGAAATCGAGCCGAATTCGGTCGCGGTCATTGTTTGACGACTGAGTTCACTGAAAACCTCGCGTTATTCGAGGTGCCCTCATAATGACCTCCTTGTCACTGAATCGTCTCCAAACCGGACCCCTTGTCCGGCATCGACTACAGTGCAAGTATCGGCCACTGGCCGCATCGTGAAAGGCCTTGACGAGTAAAGTCAGGTAAAGTCCGGTAAAGATGTCCGGCCGAAACCGAAACCGGTGCCGCGGGAACGGCTGAACACCAGCGGCCTCCGCTGTCCGCTCCGGCCTGTGCCGCTCCGGCAGAAGTTCGCGCCCGTGCTGCCAGATACCCCGCCTTCACGCCACCGCAGCCCATCTGCCAAACGGGCGAGCCCCGCATTGTTAATCCGCTTAAATGTTCCGGTCTGCAGCCGAAGCCAGTGCCATCATCCTGCCACCTCGATTATGAAAGCAAAGGATTCCGGGATGAACGATCGACACAGAAAGGTGCGCCTCCTGATCACGGCGGCAACCTCACCCTTTTCCCGCAACAAGAAGACGGTTCGGCGTTTGTCGACGCGGCGCGCCTTGTTCGCCGCGCTCGCCTGCGGCATCGCGAGCGCCATCCTCTCCGGACCGGCGTCTGCCGCTGGTGCCCCGCCACGCCCCGACGGACCACCGCCCGCACCGCCACAGGAGGCCGTCGCCGCGTGCGTGGGCAAGTCCGTCGGCGCAAGCGTGAGCTTCACTGGACCGAACGGGGAACAACTTTCCGGCGAATGCAGGCAAATGGGCGACACCCTCGCCGCCATGCCGCCCGGCGGGCCACCGCCGGGCGGACGCCAGCCTTGAGCGGACGGCACACGACACCGCCGACCGACCACGGCACGCTCGAACAACACTGCGACACACACTCGTCCCGGCTTCGCTATCATCCACGTTCGCACAGGATAGAACATGACGAACGCGGCACTCACCCGGCTGTTGCTGATCGACGACGACATCGAACTCGCCGCGATGCTCCGTACCTACCTCGAAACCGAAGGCCTGCCCACGCATGCCGTTCATGACGCCACGTCGGGCCTGGCCGAAGCCTTGTCCGGCCGTTACGCGCTGGCCATCATCGACGTCATGCTGCCCGACGCCAGCGGCCTCGACCTGCTTGCCCGGCTCCGGCAACGCAGCCGCTTGCCGGTGCTGATGCTGACCGCTCGCGGCGACGACGACGATCGGGTCACCGGCCTGGAACTCGGCGCCGACGACTACGTGCCCAAGCCCTGCACCGCCCGCGAAGTGCTGGCGCGGGTACGCGCGATTCTGCGCCGCACCCGCGCCCGGCCCGGCGCCGACGCGCTCAAGCCGCTCGCTGCCGGCGGCCTGTTCCTGTGGCCGACCGAACGCCGTGCCGAGTTCGCGGGCCAGCCACTGACGCTGACCTCTACCGAGTTCGATCTGCTGGCCGTCCTCATGCGCCACGCCGGCACCCCGGTGAGCAAGCAACAACTGTCCGAACGCTGCCTGGGTCGTCCGCTCGCACCCTTCGACCGCAGCGTCGAAGTCCATTTATCCAGCATACGCCGCAAGCTCGCCGCTCTCCCCGGAGGGACGGACCGGATCAAGACGATCTTTCGCCGCGGCTATCAACTCGTAACCCATTGAACCTGGAATCCTCGGCTGACCACCATGGGCAGATTGTTCTGGAAATTCTTCCTCTTCTTCCTGCTCGCCCATCTGAGCACGGTTGTCGGCATAAGCGTGTTGATGTCGTTGCGGCACGAGGCCACGCTTGCCGCACTCACTTCGCTCGACGCCCCCGAGCCACCACCACGCCCTGTCCTCAATGCGCCGGCCGGCGACCCCACACAACCGCCGGGGAGGCCACGCGCGGACACGCCGCCTCTCCCCCCACCGGGACCGCCTCGCCCCCCCGGCCGGTCTCCCGCCGTTCTCCCGATCGTGGCCGGGCTACTCGCCAGCCTCGTGTTCAGTGCCTTGCTCGCCGCCTACGTCTCTCGCCCGATCCGCACTCTGCGCAACGCGCTTGCCACGGCCGGACGGGGTGTGCTCGACGTTCGCGTCGCGGCCGCCATCGGCGGGCGCCGTGACGAACTCGCCGACCTCGGCCGCGCCTTCGATCGCATGGCCGATCGCCTCCAGGCTGTGCTCTTGAGCCAGCAACGGCTGTTGCACGACGTCTCCCACGAGCTGCGTTCACCACTCGCACGCCAGCAGCTCGCACTCGACCTCGCGCGCCAGCAACCGGACAAGACCGACGCCTGTATGGCCAGGCTGGAACGCGAACTCGTCCGCATGGATACCCTGGTCGGTGAGCTGCTCACCCTGTCGCGGCTGGACACCGGCTTGGCGGCAACCGGCGAGGAAGACATCGACGTCAGCGAACTGCTGGCCGGCATCTTCGAAGATGCCGGTTTCGAAGCCGAGCAACGCGGACGCCACCTCAGGCTGTGCGGCGGTGACCTCGATGCAACGGTACGGGGTCGCCCCGAACTATTGCATCGCGCGATCGAGAACGTGGTACGCAACGCGATTCAGCACACCGCACCGGACACCGAAGTAACGATCGAGGTCGCGTCGATCACGGCTCCGGCCCCGAACCGGAGTGATGAAACATCCTTCGTGCCCGCGCTGGGCCTGAGCATCCTCGACAATGGTCCCGGCGTCGCCGATGAGGACCTGCCGCGCCTGTTCGAGCCATTTTACCGAGGGCGCGACAGCCACGGACGTGACGGCCATGGTCTGGGGCTGGCGATCGCGCAGCGTGTAATTCATGCCCATGGTGGCCGCATTTCGGCACAGTTGCGGTCGGAAGGCGGGCTGCGCATGGACATCGTACTCCCGCTGGCGACACCCACCACCACATAGCTCGCCTCCCGTTGGTAGGCTTCCGCAACGAACGCGGCGCCCGCCGCCCTGCGAACGCGCCCGCCAAGACCCACGATGCGCGTCGGCTTGTCATGATTCAACACCCCGGTCATCCATCGTTCCGGGATGCGGACTGCGCCGAGCGCGCCGCCCTCTGTTTGACGCCTTTCTCAGAGTTCGCCACAATGCGAACAATTCTTAATCCTATATAGCCAGCCAACCCGCTCCGGGCCAGCCAGCGCTCCCGCCTTCCGGAGAACCCCGTGAGCACCGCTGTCCCGCGCCAAGATCCCGTCGTCACCCTCTACGCCGAACATCATGGCTGGCTGCAAGGCTGGTTGCGTCGCAAGCTGGGGTGCTCGCAGCGTGCGGCCGACCTTGCGCAGGACACCTTCCTGCGCGTGCTGCTGCGTGAAGACCTTGGCTCGCTGCGCGAACCACGCGCCTTTCTCACCACCGTCGCACGCAATCTGCTGGCCGATCATTGGCGGCGACAGGAACTGGAGCGCGTCTACCTCGAGGCCCTGGCGGCGTTGCCAGAACCCGAGTACCCCTCACCGGAAGAACGCCTGCTGGTCGTCGAGACGCTGCTGCGCATCGACCGTTGCCTCTCCGCGCTGCCGGTGCTCACGCGCAGGATCTTCGTCCGTTCTCAGATCGACGGGCTGAACTACACGCACATCGCGAGCGAACTGGGCGTCTCGCTGCCTACCGTGAAACGCCACATGAGCCGTGCCTTCCTGGCCTGCCTGAACGAAACATGAATGCCCGTGAAAAGGCCCTCACCGACGTCGATCCGGCCATCCTCGAGGAAGCTGCGGACTGGTTGATGCGCCTGCATGCGGACGACGTCGACCCCGCGGAATGGGCCGAGATGGAACGCTGGCGCGCCCTCAGCCCCGCTCACGGCCGTGCCTGGCAGCGTGCCGAGGCGCTGCTCGGGTCGCTTCAGAGCCTGCCGGCGAGCCCTGCCCGTGCGGCACTGGAACGCCCCGACCGGCGGCGGCGGCAGTTGCTGCGCTTGATCTGGCTGCCCGCACTGCCGGCAGGGTGGTTCGCGTGGCAGCATGTTTCAGTCGATGGCGAACGCTTTCGCACTGCCACCGGCGAGCAGCGCGAGATCACGCTGGCCGACGGCACCCGGCTGCTGCTCAACACCGCCACCGAGATTGTCGTGCGCTTCGACGCCGAGACACGGCTCATCCGCTTGCGCGGCGGCGAATTGCTGGTCACCAGCGCGCCCGACAGGCAGCCTCGCCCGCGCCCGCTCGTGATCGCCACCGCCGATGGCACGGCGCGCCCCATCGGCACGCGATTCTCGGTTCGCCGCGCCGATGGCGACCGTTTCAGCCGGGTCACGGTGTACGAAGGCACGGTGGAGGTCGAAGCCGCCGGCATCCGTCGCCGGGTCGGGCACGGCGAACGCATCCGCTTCGGGGCGTTCGGTCCAGGCACGCCGGAAAACGTCGACCCGGCGATCGATGCGGCCTGGAGCAATGGCATGATCATCGCCCGCGGCATGCGGCTGGCCGACCTGATTGCCGAACTCGACCGCTACCGACCCGGCCTGCTGCGCTGCCACGCGGACGTGGCCGAGCTGCGCGTCTCCGGCACCTTTCCGGCGCTGGACCCCGAACGCAGCCTCAATCTGCTCGCTGCCAGCTTCCCGCTGTCCATCCGTCGCCGCGGTCGTTACTGGGTCACCGTGGAACCGGGTTGATACTTTTTTCTGTTTCATCCGTCGTGTTTTTTGTAATCCCCAACTGAACACAGGATGAAAGGAGAATTCACCGTGTCGACACCCCTGCCCGTTCGCCTTCGGCCCACGGCACTCGCATTGGCCCTGCTGCTTGCCGCCGGGCTCCCTGTTACCAGCGCGCAGGCGCAGGCGCCACAACAGCAGGCGCGCAGCTACAGCATCGCCGCCGGTCCGCTGGAAGAGGCGCTCACCCGCTTCACCGCCATGGCCGGCATCGCCATCTCCTTCGACCCTTCGCTGGTCGCGGGCCTGCACAGTCCGGGGCTGCACGGCAGCTACACCGGCGAGGAAGGCCTGCACCGCCTGCTGCAGGGCACGGGGCTCGAAGCCATGCGCGGGAACGACGGCTACCAGCTCCGCCTTGCGCCGCAACGCACGACCGAACTGGCGCCGGTCATGGTCAGCGGCGGCATTCTCGGCGACCTGCTCCCCTCCTACGCTGGCGGCCAGGTCGCCACCGGCGGCAGCATGGGCCTGCTGGGCGCCACCGAGGTCATGGACAACCCCTTCAGCACCACCAACTACACCGCCGAACTGCTGCAGGACCAGCAGGCCCGAACCCTGGCCGACGTGGTGGTCAACGACGCCTCGGTGCGCACCACCACCTCGACCGGCGGTTTCGGCGAAGACTTCCACATCCGTGGCTTTGCCGTCGGCAGTGGCGACGTCAGCGTCAACGGCCTGTACGGTCTGGTGTCGTCCAGCCGCGTGCCGGTGCAGATCGTCGACCGCGTGGAAGTGCTCAAGGGGCCCGGTACGCTGATGCGCGGCATTCCACCGGGCGGCAGCGTGGGCGGCAACATCAACATCGTCAGCAAGCGCGCACCCGATGAGCCACTCAACCGCGTGACGCTCTCGCACACCGGCAAGTCCAACATCACCGCCGCGGCCGAAGTCAGCCGCCGTTTCGGCGAGGACAAGGCCTGGGGCGTCCGCCTCAACGCCGTACGACGCGATGGCGAAGCCACCATCAAGGACGGCAAACAGAATCTCGGCATGGCCGCTGCCGGCGTCGACTACCGGGGCAACCGCCTGCGCTGGTCGATGGATGCCATCCACCAGGAAGACGTGATCGAAGAGTTCCGCACGCAGATCTCCTTTCAGCCCGGCGTCACCTCACTGCCCTCGGCCCCGGACGGACGCACCAACTTCTACCCCGGAACCCGCCTGACCCAGCGTGACAGCACGCTCATGACGCGCCTGGAATACGACTTCACCGACACCATCACCGGCCACATCGCCATGGGCTACCGTGACGGCAAAGTACGCCAGATCTTCCCCTTCAACACCGAGCGCGCGGACGCCGACGGCAACTTCGAGGTCATCAGCACATATTACGATTCATACTCCAAGACGTTCAGCAGCGATGCTGGCCTCAGCACCTATTTCAGCACCGGTCCTGTGCTTCACCGGCTGGCCGTCGGCGTCACCCACATGACGCAGGAAAACGGCTTCGCCTACTCGCCGGGCACGACCGCGGTCTGGTCCAACATCTACAACCCGGTACCGCTGCCGCCGGGGCCGGCGGTGCGCCTCGATCCACGGCGCGCCTCGGAGACGCAACTTACCAGCATCGCCATTGCGGACACCCTGCACTTCGCAGACGACCGCGTGCTGCTCACGCTGGGGGCACGCCGCCAGACCGTGGACGTCGACAGCTACAACACCACGACCGGCGCCAAGACCAGCGGCTATCGCGCCAGTGCGGTTTCGCCCGTGGTCGGCCTGGTGGTCAAGCCGCAACACAACGTCTCGCTTTACGCCAATTTCACCGAAGGCCTGACGCGCGGCACCATCGTGGGTGCCACCTACGCGAACCGCGGCGAGGTGCTGTCCCCGTTCAAGTCCAAGCAGTATGAAGCCGGGGTGAAGGTCGACTGGGGCCAGCTCACCACCACGGCGGCCGTGTATCAGATTGCACGTCCGGCCGGCCAGGCGAACGCGAACAACGTCTATGGCTACTTCGGGGAGCAACGCAATCGCGGCCTGGAACTGACCGCATACGGCGAACTGCAACCGGGCCTGCGCTTGATGGCCAGCGCCGCCCTCATCCAGGGCAAGCTCACCAAGACCCAGGACGGGGTGAATCAGGGCAACCGCCCCGCCGGCGTGCCGCGCCGCACCTTCAACCTGGGCGCCGATTGGGACACCCCATGGGTGGCCGGGCTGAGCCTCAACGCACGTGTCATCTACACCTCGGACGTGTATACCGACAGCGCCAACCTCGTGCGCCTGCCCGGTGTGACGCGCTTCGACGTCGGCACCCGCTATCGCACCACGATTGCGGGCAAGGAGACCGTTCTGCGCGCCAACATCGAGAACGTCGCCGACAAACGCTACTGGATGGCCGCAGGCATGTACGCCACCCCGGCCGCCGGGCGCACGCTGATGCTGTCCGCTTCGGTGGACTTCTGAAGACCTTCGGGTTCGTTGCTCGCGAGTCAAGTGCGGTCCGTCCCCCGCCGTCAGGTGGGCGTGACGGACCTTGTTGCGCGCGGCCAAGCGTTTGACAACGACGGCCGGGATCATCCAGAAGCGAGGTTCGAAAGCGACGGACGGAGCAGTTTTCAAGGTGTCTTTGAACACCTCGACTGGTTGCGGCGGCGACTGGGCAATGCGGCGGAGGCGGCCGATCTGGCCCACGACACCTTCATCCGGCTGCTCCGCTCGCCGCAGCAGTTCGACAGCCAGCCGGCGGCACGTGCCTATCTGCGGGTCGTCGCAAATGGCCTGTGCATCGACCTGTGGCGCCATCGCGAAATCGAACGCGCGTGGCTCGACACCCTGGCGGTGTTGCCCGAGGCCCAGGCACCGTCACCCGAGGATCAACACATCGTCCTGCAGGCGCTGCACGAGATCGACACCATGCTGCGCAGTCTGTCGGCCAAGGTCGCCCGGGCCTTCGTGCTGTCCGCCGCCTGCGGCATGACGCACCAGGAGATTGCGTACGAACTGGGTGTCAGCTCGCGCACGGTGCGTACCTACATCACCCAGGCCATGCTGCACTGCATGCGGCTTGAGGCCGCCAGTCTGGTCGGCGAGAGCGTCGAGCAAGCATGAGCGCCCTCCCGCCCGGCCTGCGTGCGCCCAGCCACGAGGCCATGGAACATGGCTACCACCTGGTTCTCACTGCTTAACTCCGGTCATGCCACGCCCGCGGACCGCGAGCGCTGGCAGATCTGGCTCACCAGCGGCCCGGAAAGCCAGGCCGCCTGGGCCTTCGTCGAGCGCGTCAGCCAACGCTTCGCTCCCTTGCATACGGCCCCCACGCCCCGCTTCCCCACACGGCGGACACAGATTGAGGGGCAACCGGCCATCCCGTAGTCCCTCCTCCCACAACCTGCCCTGGCGGCCCGGTGCAGCTGCGCACGGGCCTGGCCCAGCACAATGGTCTGAACGCTTCCCCACTTTGGCCCCATCAGATGGGGTAATGGGGCGTTACACTACAGTATCGTACCGAACTCGATCGAATCAGCCTCGATCAACGCAAGAAAGCGTTCGCAATCAGGTTGTCCGATCCAGGAGGCGCAAATCCGTTCGGCGTCAACGTGACTTCGTGCGCATACCACATCCAGATAGACACCTCCTTCAAGCCGAACCAACGTACGCTTGATGAATCCAGGTTGCACGTCAAGATGCGCGGCCTCCATGGCCGCGCTCGCAGCCAACAGGTCTACTTCGGTCACGCCGGGCTTGAGGCGGAAGCGGCCAAGCTCGAATCCCTCACCTGCATTCATTTTCTGACTCCGTGTATTCGTGTTGAGAGGAGTGGGTAGTATGATCCCCCCTCCCTGACAATTTTTGTCAGGGTCTCGACACATACCGGTCGGTCACCTGCTTTTGCTACTCTCATGCGTACCCAGAGACTGCTGAATCTCCTCGAACACCTGCGTGGGCGTGCGCAACCGGTTGCGGCCGAGCGACTGGCAAGTGAGCTCGGCGTTTCGGTACGTACGATCTATCGCGATATGGCGGCGTTACAGGCGATCGGCGCGCCGATACGCGGGGAGTCGGGGCTCGGCTATCAGCTGGAAGCGGGCTATTTCCTGCCGCCGCTCGGTTTCGACGCGGACGAACTCGACGCCATCGTCCTGGGCATGCGTCTGGTCGCTGCACGTGGCGACGACGCCTTGGCCGACGCCGCACGCAGGGTCACGGCCAAGGTCAGTGGTGTCCTTGCGCCCGATGCTCGGCGACGGCTCGCGCAGCTACCGTTGCGGGCCGTGTCCAACTTCGCTGAAGCGGGTTCGACGCTACCTGGAACGCTTCGTACCCTGCGGCGTGCCATTCGCCAGCAGCGTTTCGTCAATCTGCGCTATCGGGATCTTGGAGAGCGGGACACCTCTCGCACCGTTCGCCCCCTTGGCCTCACCGTATTCGATCAGGTCTGGCTCCTCACCGGATGGTGCGTGCACCGTCAGGATTTCCGCAATTTCCGCACCGATCGAATCCTGGCGTTGGAAATCAGCCCTCAGAGCTTCACGCCGGAATTCGGCAAACGCTTCGAGGACTACCTCAAACGTCTGTAGCGAAACCTCGGCGCAGTTCCTTCTCGTTCACCACGTCGCATCTTCGGCTGCTGATCGATGAGCGAGCACGAAATGCATGCTGCGCCCGGCGCTGGGGGAACGCCGGAGCGACAGGCCTCAACGTGGCGGATCGGGCATGCGCCCGTCCGGGCGCCCTTCCCGTGCTCCACCCATTCGCCCGGGGTTGAACCCACGCGCGCCCTGCGCCTGACAGATCGGGTCGGTATCCGATGAACGGATGACCAGCGTCTTGTGGGCAAACATCACCCCATCATCCATCCGCACCACCTCGAAGAGGTAGGGCCGCTTGTCGGCTTCGCCTCCTATGACGTTATCCGCGTCGAGCGTAGTGTCCGGCTGGCCGAAGCTACGATACGTCGCGTGGTTTTCGAAGATGTCGGCATTCAGTTCATCGCTGAACAGCAACTGGGTCACGACGCTGCTGGGGGCACGATCATCCGCCAGATACTTGCCGACCTGCACGCGCACATGGATGTGCACCGCCCGCCCGCGGTACCAGCCCGGGTAACAGCTGTCGAACGCCACCACCCCTTGCGCGTCTGCACGCTGGTAGCCACGGAAAAACTGCTTGTCGACGTCATCGCGATCGTTGTTGCACATGCGGACGATCTCGCCGGAATAGCCACCGGTGTAGTTGGTGTGCCAGATCTCGACGATGGCGTCCGGCACCGGCCGGCACGCTTCATCCACCACGCGCAAGGCAATCCGCAGCGGAATACCGTCCCAACCGTCGCTGATGTCGACACGTTCCGGCGAAGCGGTGTGGCATGGGCCAATGGTGGTCGTGCAGGTGAGCCGGCACGCCGCCTCGAGTGACGTCGAAAAGGGATTGGGGAAGCGCGCCGCCGCGCCGATGCGCTGCGTGCCGCCCGTGGCCCACGCGCCCGCCGCCGCAACATCGCCTGTGCCCGGTAGCGCAACGCCCGCCTGCGACGGCGCAACGCGGCAGCCCGGAAGCGCCGTGATCAGCAAAGAGCCGGTCGCCCACCCCAGCAAGTCACGCCGCCTGCGGTCATGGGTGCGGTCGTTCGTCCGGGCGTCGTCCGACGAAAAAACCTTGTATTTCATGTTGCCACTCGCGAAAAAGAGGAAAAAGTACGTCGCCCTGTTGCGACGAAATGCAAGACTACCGCCTCTACCGTTCCGCTTTTGTATGCAGACGTACAACCAAACGTCTCCCCTAGATTGACACATCTCCAAGAAACAATAAAATCAAGAACCATTCTCAGTTGCAAGCCAACCCCTTACCGGGCCAGCCAGCGCTCCCGCCTTCCGGAGAACCCTGTGAGCACCGCTGCCCGCCACACCGACCCCATCGCCGAACTGTACACCGAACACCATGGCTGGCTGCAGGGATGGCTGCGCGGCAAGCTCGGCCTGCTCCCCACAGCCTGGCTGACCCAGCGCCAACTCGAGCGCCAGGGCCTGTTTGCCGAATACCGCACCGCGGCAGGCGAACGCCGCGAACTGCAGCTCGCCGACGGCACGCAGTTGACGCTCAACACCGCCACCGCGGTCGACCTGCGTTTCGAGCACGATTCCCGGCTGATCCTGCTGCGCGCCGGTGAAATCCTCCTCACCACCGGGCGGGACGCGCCGGCCACGCAGCCGCTGCAGGTCATCACCCGGCACGGCACGGCCAGCCCGCTGGGCACCCGCTTCGCCGTCCGCCAGGACGACGATCAAACCCGAGTGACCGTCTTCGCCGGCCGTGTGCGCATCGCGCCGGCCCGGGCCGACAATGCCGCCTACGTGCTCGAATCCGGCCAGCAAGCCAGTTTTGGCGAGTTTGCCGCCACGCCGCCGCAAGCGGCGGACGACAACGCCAGCGCCTGGGCGCGCGGCATGCTGCTCGCCGACAACATGCCGCTCGGCGAACTTGCCGCAGAACTCTCGCGCTACCGCCAGGGCCTCATCCACTGCGCGGACGACGTTGCCGACTGGCGCATCAGTGGCGCCTTCCCGGTGGGCGACATTGCCGCCACCGAGCGCTCGCTGGCCATGCTCGCCGCCACCCACCCGCTCGACGTCCGTCAGCGCCTGGGCGGTCTGTGGGTGAGCCTGAGCGCACGGCGTTAAAAAAGTTTCCACATGCTGGCCCTTTTTCCGGTGCCCGGCTGGCAAGCAGACAGAACCCTGCCTGCCACGAAAGGAAAACACGATGCACCTTCACCGGAATCCCCGCCAGAAGTTCACCCGCCGCCCGCTGCACCACGCCCTCGCCACCGCCCTGCTCGGGCTTGCACTCAACACCGGAGCAGTGGCCCAGACTGCCCACCCGTCCGCGCTCGACACCACCCACACCTACCAACTGCCCGCAGGCACCCTCGGCCGCACGCTCGCCACCTTCGCCATCCAATCCGGCCTCGCCCTGTCCTTCGACCCGGCCCTGACCGAGGGCCTGAACAGCGCCGGCCTCAACGGCAGCTACACCCCCCGCCAGGCACTGGAACGCCTGCTGCATGGCACGGGGCTGGCGGCCGAAATGCGGGGGGATGGGAGCTATACGCTGTACAAGGTTCCGGCGGCGACATCGGGAGAAGCCACCCTGGCAGCCATCCGCGTCAAGGCTCGCCGTGAAGGCGATGGCAGCACGGAAGGGACCGGTGCCTACACCAGCCGCGTAACCAGCATCGCCTCCAAGACCGACATGGCTTTCCGCGAAATTCCTCAGTCGGTGTCGGTCGTGACCCGCGAACTGATTGAGGATCAGAAGCTGGTCGACATCAACGATGCCCTGAAATTAATGCCTGGCATCACAGTCAATCGTAACAACGACAACTCCTTCAACTTCTATTCGCGCGGCTTTCAGATCACGTCGATGCAGATCGACGGGGGCGCGCCGCTGGCGCTCGGCGCCTACACCTACAGCCCCTTGCAGGACATGGCTTTCTACGACCGTGTTGAAGTCATGCGTGGCGCCTCCGGCCTGCTTGGCGGCATGGGCGACCCCGGTGGCATCATCAATCTTGCGCGCAAGAAGCCGTTGGCCGAGGCTCAAACCATCTTCGAACTGTCCGCCGGCAGTTGGAACCGCTACCGCGCGATGGCCGACTTCAGCCGCCCATTGACCGAGGACGGCCGCATCCGCGGCCGTGCAGTGGTGCTTTATGAAAACCGCGATTACCACCTCGACCACCGCAGCACCGAACGCCCGGCATTCCACGGCGTGATCGAGGCCGACCTGGGCGAGCGCACGCTGTTCACGCTGGGCGGCAGCTTCAACCGTCGCAACGAGACCGGCGGTGGCGCCGGTCTGCCGCGCTATGCCGATGGCCGCCACCTGGACCTGTCCCGCAGCGCCAGCCTGACGCAGCCCTGGGCCTACAAGGACAGTGACGAACGCGAGCTCTTCACCCAGCTCGCCCACACCTTCACCAACGGCTGGTCGCTCTAGCTCAACATGACCCACAGCGAAACCGACACGCAGGCCCACACCGCCTTTGTCGGCGGGCCGATCGACCCGGCTACCGGCCTGGGCGTATGGGCTGGCGGCCATTACGAATACGAGAACCGTCAGGATCTGGTCGACCTCAACCTCAGCGGCAATTTCGCCTTGTTGGGCCGCACCCATGAATTCCTGGTAGGAGCCGACTGGCAACGAGTGAAGAGCAACTGGCTCGCCGCAACCTTCACCGGCCACTGGAGCGACCCGGCCTACGTGCTGGACGGTGGCGATGCGTGGAATCCGAACCACGACGTGTCCGACCGGCATCACACACGCTACGGGCCCTGGGGTCAGGAACAGATCGGCGGCTATGCGGTGCTGCGCCTGCACCCCACCGACCGTCTGCACGTGGTCGCTGGCGCCCGCGCCAGCCGCTACAAGTTTGAACAGCGCGTCACCTACAAGCTGGCGGCAGCCGATCCGTGGGCGGTGGACTCCGACCTCCCCTTCAACGTCGGAACCAAGATCACACCGTATGGCGGCGTTATCTACGACCTGACCGACAACTGGTCCGCCTACGTCAGCTACGCCGGAATCTACAAACCCCAGTCGCTGATGCTTGCAGGTCCGCCACCAGGAAGCGGTTCGCTCGAACCGATCAAGGGCAAGAGCTATGAAGGCGGTTTCAAAGGGGAGCTGCTGGGAGGGCGCCTCAACGCCACGTTTAGCATTTTCAACGTCGAACGCACCGGCACCGCGATGCTTGATGAACGCTACTCCGAAAGTTACGACGCATGGGCAGGCAGCTGCTGCTACTTGCTTCAAGGCACGGTCACCAGTCGCGGTGTGGATATGGAAATCGGCGGCGAACTGCTGCCGGGCTGGCAGGCCGCAGTGGGCTATACCTACAACCAGACGCGCGACGAAAAGGCTGGCAACACTTTCAGCACCATCACGCCGCGTCATCTGCTCAAGCTGTCCACCGCCTACACGCTGCCGGGAGAATGGTCACGCTGGAAGGTGGGCGGCAGCGCCCACGTACAGAGCAAGACGCTGGTCAGCGGCAGCGCCACCATCAACGGCGTCGATCAGGCGTACGACTTTGAAGAAAGCGGCTACGCGGTGATCAACGCCATGGTGCAGTACCGCTTGGATCCGCATTGGACGTTGGCGATCAACATCAACAACCTGCTTGATCGCGAGTATTACGAAACTGTCGGTGACACCTGGTCTGGCAACTGGTACGGCGCGCCCCGCAATGCCATGCTGACGCTTACTTGGCGGCATTGAGACCGCACGGGATGAGCAGAGCATCCTGCGAAGCCCATCAACTCGCTAGAACGGGGAAGCCGGGCAGGAGTTCGTCTTCATCCCCAAGGGCAAAGGCGTTCTGGTGATGCCCGTGCCGGAGCTGGACCAGTTGGCCGGCATCGCAGCGCGCCGCTGACACCAAACGCGAGCTTCTGAAAGCAGTCTCCTCAGCAACGCCGGCCGGCTCACCCCTGCCGGCGTTTTTCATTCCCCTGCGCTTGCCCCGTGAAATTCCCCAGAACTATCCTTCCACCCTTGCCGCCATCACTTCCCAGGCTTGGGCGGGCGAAAGAATGGTGAGCCCCTCGGGCTGGGTGAGATCGAGCAGATCGCGGTCACCGCTGATCAGGCAGTCGGCGCCGGCGCTGAGCGCGAGCCAGACGAATTTGTCGTCGTCCGGGTCCCGGCTGAAGGCTTGCCGATTCCGCTCCGGCAATTTGATCCATTCGCCGACGGCGCTCAGATCGTGCAACAACAAGCGGCGGGTTTCCAGGCTCAGGTAGCGGTCGAACTTCGGGCGCCACAAGCGGGTTTCCAGTTCCGCAAAGGTTTCATCGCAGAACAGCAGACGGCCATGCGCCAGCAGCCAGAAAGTGACGCGGGCGGGCACCGATCCCGCCGACAGGGCCGCGCTGATCAGTACATTGCTGTCGACAACGGCACGCTCAACTTTCATCGGCCAGCAATTTTTCCAGTTCGGCTTCGTTCAAGCCCTGGGCTGCGGCATCGCTGGCGGTTTGCTGCATCGTCCGTTGCAAGCGGTCGGCATAGAAGGCACGCATGGCCTGGTAGTCCTCCGGCGAAACCATGACGCCGACCACCCGGTTGTGACGGGCAACCTGAACAGGCTCCCGTTGCACCCGATCCAGCAATTCGCCAAAGCGCGTCTTGGCTTCATTGGCGGTATAAGTCAGCATGGCGGGCTCCTTGTGAACAATGAGTTTGATTCTAAACGAATCGTTCGATTCGTTCAATTCAGTGGCAACGGGCATGGCCCGCACTTCCGCCGCAATTCTGCGGCAGACCCGGGCGACCCGGCGCGGGTTGCTCCGCCTGCGTCGCCGCGAGGTCAATGACTGGGCCCCCATCAGCGCATCGGGCAACATCCACCGACAGCCGGCACCGGCAGGGGCCGTTACAGCCGACGCCCCGTCGATCGCCAAGGACCGGTGTCCTGCCAAACAGCATTGACGCCCGTCCGCTTCGACAGCAAAATAAGAACCATTCTCGACAGCCAGCCAAGCACGGGAGAAACCCCGGGCAGCCAGCCAACCTTTTTCTCCTGCCGGAGTTGCCTGTGTCAGCCCATCCCGTCGCCGAGCTCTACACAGACCACCACCGCTGGCTGCACACCTGGCTGCGGCGCCGGCTCGGCTGCTCCCACCGCGCGGCCGATCTCGCCCACGACACCTTCGTGCGTCTGCTCAACCGCGACGAGCCGGTCGCCATCCAGGAGCCCCGCGCGTTCCTGACGACGATCGCGCAGCGCGTCCTGGCCAACCACTGGCGGCGAGAATACCTGGAGCACGCCTACCTCGAGGCCCTGGCGCTGCAGCCCGAAGCGTTGGCGCCCTCCCCGGAGGAACGCCAGCTCGTGGTGTCCACCCTGCTCGAGATCGACGCGTTGCTCGCCACCTTGCCCAACGACGTGCGCCGCGCCTTCCTGCTCTCCCAGCTGGACGGTCTCAACCAGACCCAGATTGCCGCCGAGCTGGGCGTTTCCGTCACCACGGTGAAACGCTATCTGACGCGGGCGGGCACGCTGTGCTACTTCGCCCTCGACATCGCCTGACATGCCTCCGCCCGTCCCGGCCTCCACCACTGACATCGCCCCCGAGATCGCCCAACGCGCGGTCGAGTGGCTGTTCGAACTACAGGAGGCCGGCGACGATGATGCGCCGCGCCAGGCCTTTGCCGACTGGCTGGCGGAACACCCCGAACACCGCCGCGCATGGGCGCATATCCAGCGCGTGAACACCCGCCTGCGCGAGGTGGCCGACAATGCCCCGCCGGTGCGCAAGGCGCTGTTGAGCGGCCCACGCCACCGGCGTCGTGAGGTGCTGATTGCGCTCGTCACCGTCGGGGCCAGCGGCGGACTGTGGCTGCACAGCGAACACGGCCGCCACACCACCGGCTGGCTGGCCGACCTGCGCACCGGGGTCGGCGAGCGGCGGACGCTGACCCTGGCCGATGGCAGCGAGCTTTCGCTCAACAGCGACAGCGCGGTTGATCTGCGTTTCGACGCCAAGCACCGGCACCTACGCCTGCACCGGGGTGAAATCCTGATCCACACCCACCGCGACGAAGCCGCGCGCCCCTTCGTCGTGCTCACCCGCTACGGCGCGCTGCGCCCGCTCGGCACACGCTTCTCGGTGCGCCTGCTGGCCGACGCCGGCCAGCTTGCCGTCTTCGAGGGCAGCGTCGCCATCGAGATGGCGGGTGCCGCCCTGCCCCGCCTCATCCTGCATGCTGGCGAACAGGTGCGCTTTGCCCCGGGCATCGACGCCCGACCCGTGCCCGTCGACCTCAACGCCATGGCCTGGCGCGACGGCATGCTCGTCGCCAGCGGCATGCCGCTGGCCGAGTTTCTCGCCGAAGTCGGCCGCCATCGCCCTGGTCGACTCGCTTGCGCGCCGGAGATCGCCGATCTGAAGGTGTCCGGATCCTACCCGCTGGCCGACACCGACCGCATCCTCGACGTCCTGCGCGACAGCCTGCCGGTGCGCATCGACACCCGCACGCGCTACTGGGTCACGCTGCATCCGGCCACCTGATCCGCAGGCCGCGCGCGACGTGGTCTACTTTTCCTTCTCGTGGGACATACCGGGTGAAGCAACGCCATTTCACCCGCCACGAGGACACCCGATGCCCCATCACTTTCTACCCCGCCTGAGTCTGCTGGCCCTGGCCATCGCCCATCTCGGCCTTGCCCCGGCACTGATCAGCCGGCCGGCACACGCCACCGAGCCGGCCAGCGCCACGCTCCAGCGCAGCTACGACATCCCCGCCGGCCCGCTCGAAGCCGCGCTCAACCGCTTCGGCCGCGAAGCCGGCATTCTGCTCAGTTTCTCCACCAGCCTGACCGCCGATCTGCACAACCCGGGGCTGGCAGGTCGCCACGATGTCGATACCGCCCTTGCCCGCCTGCTGCAGGGGACAGGGTTGGCGGTACAGGCGCGGGGGGACGGCAGCTACACGCTGTACAAACTGCCCGGGCAACAGGGCGACGCGACGCTGGCGCCGGTCATGGTGACCGCCGACACCGTCCGCGAGGGCACGACCGAAGGCACCGGCAGCTACACCACCGGCAACATGAATACCGCGACCAAGCTCGCGCTTTCCTTGCGCGAAACGCCCCAGTCGGTGAGCGTGCTCACCCGCCAGCAGATCGACGACCAGGGGCTCGCCACGCTGGACGACGCCTTGCAGAACATCACCGGTCTGGTCGTTCAAAAGGGTTATCACGTCGGTGATTCCGGCAACTTCAGTGCGCGCGGCTTCACGATATCCAACGTTCTGCTCGATGGCGTACCGATCAGCACCGGCGCCAACGGCACCTTCAACGCCGACAACGACGCCCTGGACATCTATGACCGCGTCGAAGTCGTGCGCGGCGCAACCGGCCTGACCACCGGCGCGGGCACGCCGTCGGCCGCCGTCAATCTGGTACGCAAGCGCCCTACCGCCGAGCCCCGGGGCAGCATCTCGGTCAGTGCCGGAAGCTGGGACAACTACCGCCTTGCGCTGGACGCCTCCGGACCGCTCAACCAGGCCGGCACCTTGCGCGGCCGCGCCGTGGCCACGGTGCAGGATGCGGACAAGTTCTACGACGTCGCCCACGACCGCAACCATCAGCTCTACGGCATCCTCGAAGCCGACCTGACGCCCGACACCATGGCCACCCTGGGCTTTCATTACCGCAAGGTGGACAACGACGGTATCCTGCCCAGCCTGCCCACCGATCCTGATGGCGGCTTTCTGCCGGGCCTGAGCCGCTCGACCAACCTCGCCAACGACTTCGACTACTGGAAGCAGACTGACAGCACACTCTTCGCCGAACTGAGCCACCGCTTTTCCAATGGCTGGCAGGCCAAGGCCGCGGCGGTATGGAAACGCCCCGAACAGGACATGGTGTTCACCGGGTTGTACTACAACGGTGGCGTACTGCGCCAGAGCACCCAGCGCTACCGGCTGGACAATGAACAGGACAGCTACGACCTGTCACTCGATGGCCCGTTCTCGCTGTTCGGCCGCACCCACGAGCTGATGCTGGGCGCCAGCCATCGCACCCACGACAACCTCAACTGGGGAGGCTGGGCGGCCTACAGCTGGACCGCGGCCGGGCCGGAGGTCGATCCCTACCACTGGGATTCGTCCGCAACAAGCCGGCCCGACATCGACATGACGCTCTGGCACTGGGCCTACACGGCCCGTCAGAGCGGTGTGTATGCCGCCACTCGCCTGAACCTCGCCGATCCACTCAAGCTCATTCTCGGGACGCGGATCAACTGGTACAAGAACAAGAATCACAGCGATGGTACCCAGTTCTCGGTCAACCGGGAGCTTACCTCCTACGCCGGCCTGATCTACGATCTGGACGACCGTCATTCGGTTTATGCGAGCTGGACGGAGATCTTCGAACCCCAAAGCAGCCGCGACCGCGATACCAGGCTGCTCGACCCGATCACCGGCACCAACTACGAGGCCGGAATCAAGGGCGAGTATTTCGAGGGCCGGCTCAATGCCAGCCTGGCGGTGTTTTTGGTGCGTCAGCAAAACCGTGCCGTGGACGATCTCAGCGGCCCCAACCCCTGCCCGGGCAGCACGTGGGGCTATTGCAAGCGCGCCTCGGGCGAGGTGGAGAGCAAGGGGGTGGAGCTGGAAGTCGGCGGCGCGCTGACGCCCGACTGGCAGATCATGGCCGGCTACACCTATGTGGCGGCGAAGTTCACCAAGGACGCCGATGCCTCGAATGTCGGCAGGCTGTTCGATCCCAGCCTGCCGCGCCACCAGCTCAAGCTCACGACCAGCTACCGCCTGCCCAACGCATTCAGTCAGTGGCGCATCGGCGGCAGCCTGTACGCCCAAGACCGGATCAAGTCGGGCGATGATGCGCGGATTCAGCAATCCGGGTATGCCATCGTCGGCCTGAACGCGGCCTACCGTCTGACGCCACAAACCGAGTTCCGCCTGAACGTGAACAACGTGTTCGACAAGCGCTATTACCAGAGCGTGGGCTGGGATGGCGGCGGAAACGTGTTCGGCACCCCACGCAACTTCATGCTGACCGCAACGCACGAATTCTGAGGGAACGTGAGGATGGGCCGAGCGGCCCATCCTCGATATCAGAAGCCCCGTCTCCGGACAGTCACCACCAACCCGCATCCCGCATCCGGCCAGAACCAGGTGACCACCAGGTGACCAGATCGCCCTGAATCACGGCAGGGGCGAATGGCTCCCGCGCAGCGTCCCGTCGCGGCTGACCGGCGCGTACCCTTTGCCCGTCACGATCAGCCGCAAACGGTCCAGCATCAGGTAGATGACCGGCGTGGTGTACAGCGTCAGCAACTGGCTCAGCGCCAGTCCGCCGACGATGGCCACGCCGAGCGGGCGGCGCAGCTCGGCACCTTCACCGGTGCCGAGCACCAGGGGGAGCGCGGCCAGCAAGGCGGCCAGGTTGGTCATCAGGATGGGACGCAGGCGTTGCAGTGCGGCCCGCTGGATGGCTGCGCGCGGATCGAGACCGAGACGGCGTTGGCCGGCAATGGCGACGTCGACCATCAGGATGGCGTTCTTCATCACCACGCCGATCAGCAGGAACAGGCCGAGCAGCGCGATGAGGCTGAATTCGATGCCCGCCACGCGCAGCGCGAGCAATGCGCCCACGCCGGCCGAGGGCAGCGCGGACAGGATGGTCAGCGGATGCAGCGTGCTCTCGTACAGCACGCCCAGCACCAGGTAGACAGCAATCACGACGCCCAGCAGCAGCCACGGCTGGTCGCGCAAGGCGGCCTGCAGGCTGCGCCCTTCTCCACCAGCACGCGGGACGATCGCGGCAGGCAGCATCATGCGCGCCAGCGTGGCGTCGATGGCCGTGCGGGCCTGCTGCAGGCTGACCCCCGACGCGAGGTCGTAGCTGACGCCGGCCACGGCAAACTGGTCGAGGTGGAAGACGCGGTCGCCGGTCAGGGTGTTGTGGTAGCGCGTAAAGGCGGACAGCGGCACCCGCTGGCCGTCGGCGGTGATTGCCTGCAAGGTGTCGAGCACGCCGACGTCACGGGTGTGACGCGGGTCGAGCTCCATGACCACCTGATACTGGTTCAGACGGCCATGCAGCGTGGCGATCTGGCGCTGGGAGAAGGCGTTGTTGAGCAGCGTGCCGACGGTCTCGATGTCAATGCCGAGACGGGCGGCGGCCTCACGGTCGATATCGATCACCACCTGCTGCGCGCCATCGTCGCCAAAGCTGTCCACGTTGATCAGTTCCGGCAGCGCCTCCATTTCGTCGGCGAGCCGGCGCGTCCAGGTGAGCAGGCTCGGGAGATCGTCGCCGAGCAGAAGCTGTTCGTGGCCGCTCTGTCCAAACGGTGAGGCCAGCGTGATGTCCTGGTCCACGCGCAGCATCAGGATGGCGCCGGGCACCGGCGGTGCTTCGCGCAGGATACGATCGAGCGCCGCGGCGGAGGACTCGCCTCGCTCGGCCCGCGGCTTGAGCCGCATCATCACCCACGAGTTGCTCACGCCGCCACTGCCGCCGCTGGTGCCCACGATGTCGGTCACTGCCGGATCGCTCAGCAGGTAGTGTCGCAGGGTGTCGATCGCGGGTTGCATGGCCTGGTAGGAATAGCCATCGTCTCCGCGGATGAGGCCGCGAATCTGCCCGGTGTCCTGCTGCGGAAGCATGGTCTTGGGTGCGATCAGATAGAGATGGACGTTGAGCGCCGCCACACCGACGAAGAGCAGCCCGACCAACACGCCGTGGCGCAAGCTCCACCCCAGACTGACCGCGTAGCCGCGCTGCACGGCGGCGAATGCGGCCGCCGCGCGGCGGGCGAAGCCACCCGGCTGGCGCTGGGCGCGGGGGCGCAGCAGGTGTCCGGCAAGGCTGGGGGTGAGCGTCAGCGAGGCTGCCAGCGACACTGCCACGGCGGCGACCAGCGTCAACGAAAACTCACGGAACAGACGCTCGACGACCCCGCCCATGAAGAGAATGGACACGAACACCACGCTCAGCGCAAGATTCATCGCGAGCAGCGTGAACCCGACCTCGTCGGCCGCCTGGAGCGCCGCGCGGACGGGGCGCATGCCGTTGGCGATGTGGCGCTCGATGGTCTCGACCATCACGATAGCGTCGTCGACGACCAGGCCGGCCGCCACGATCAAGGCCATCAGCGACAGGTTGTTGAGCGAAAACCCCAGCAGGTACATCGCCGCGCAGGCGCCGATCAACGACACCGGCACCGCCAGGCTGGGGATCAGCGCGGCCCGGGCATCGGCAAGAAACAGCGCCACCACCAGCACCACCAGCGCCACCGCGATCCACAGCGTGCGCGCGGCCTCCTTCAGCGATGCCCGGATGCCCGGCGAGCGATCGACCACCACACCGAGCGCGGCATCCGCTGGCAGCAGCGCCCGCAAGGCCGGCAGTTCGGCACGAATGGCATCGACGGTGGCGACAACATTGGCCCCGGGCTGACGCCGCACCGTGAGCAACACCGCCGGGGCGTCGTTGTGATAGCCGCTGGCGTAGCGATTCTCCACGCTGTCACTGACGGTGGCGATATCGCCCAGGCGCAGCATGGCGCCGTCACGATGGCGGATCACCAGCGCGCGGTAGTCGGCCGCATGGCGCAAGTCCGGCCCACCGCCCACGGCCCAGCGCAACGGGCCGGATTCGAGCACGCCCAGTGGCAGCAGCGCGTCGGCGTCGACGATTGCGCGGCGCACCTCGTCGAGCGCAATGCCGTGATGGGCCAGGGCATCGGCATCGAGTTGCACCCGTACCGCCGGCAATGCGCTCCCACCGACGTCCACCTCGCCCACGCCGTACACCTGCGCGATCTTCTGCGCCAGCACCGTCGCGGCCAGATCGTAGAGCACCCCTGGCGCCAGATTGGGCGACGACAACGCCAGCACCATGATCGGCGTCTGCGACGCGTTGACCTTGCGATAGGTGGGATTGCCCGGCATGCCCGCGGGCAGTTGTCCGCGGACCGCGTTGATCGCCGCCTGCACTTCGCGCGCGGCGGCGTCGATGTCGCGATCGAGCTCGAAGCTCAGGCGCACCCAGGCCGCACCCTGGGTGGTGGAAGCGGTCAGCTCGGCGACCCCGGCGATGCTGCCGAGCGCGCGCTCCAGCGGTGCCGCCACCGTCGCGGCCACTGTTTCAGGGCTCGCGCCGGGCAGCACCGCGCTGACCTCGATCACCGGCAAATCCACCTGCGGCAACGGGGCCACCGGCAGCCACCGCAGCGCCAGCAAGCCGACGAGCACCAGCGCCACCGCGATCAGGGCGCTGGCCACCGGTCGGCGCACGAAGGTTCGCGCAAGCCTCACGCCTGCTCCGCCTGCGTGTTCGGCAAGGCGCGCTTCGCCCTGCTCCGGGTCAAACGATCGAAGAAGAGGTACACCACCGGCGTGGTGAACACCGTCAGCACCTGGCTCACCAGCAGTCCGCCAACCATGACGATGCCCAGTGGCTGGCGCAGCTCCGCGCCCGAGCCCCCCGCCAGCATCAACGGCAACGCACCCACCAGCGCCGCCAGCGTCGTCATCAGGATGGGACGGAATCGCAATAGTGCCGCCCGGCGGATCGCGTCATGCGGGGCAAGACCCAGGCGGCGCTGCGCATCGAGCGCGAAGTCGACCATCATGATGCCGTTCTTCTTCACCAGCCCGATCAGCAGCACGATGCCGATCACCGCGATCAAGTCGAGCGGTTGCCCGGTGAGATGCAGCGCCGCCAGCGCGCCGACCGTCGCCGACGGCAGCGTGGACAGAATGGTCAGCGGATGGACGGTACTCTCGTAGAGCACGCCGAGCACGATGTACATCGTCACCACTGCGGCGAGGATCAGCCACAAGGTGTTGCCGAGCGACGCGCGAAACGCCTCGGCGGCCCCCTGGAAGCGCATCTCCACCGAAGGCGGCAGACCGATGGCGGCAACCGTCGATTCGATCGCCTCGACCGCGGCACCGAGGGAGGCCCCGGGCGCGAGGTTGAACGAGATCGTCGCCACCGGAAACTGGCCCTGATGATGAATCGCCAGCGCGGCCGTGCGTTCGCTGAAACGGGCGATCGCGGACAACGGTATCGACGCCCCCTGCTCGGTGGGCACGCGAATCGTATCGAGCACGGCCGGACCCATCGCATGCCGGGGCGCGACCTCGAGCACAACCCGGTACTGGTTGCTCTGCGTAAACAGGGTCGCGACCTGGCGCTGCCCGAACGCCGAATGCAGGGTATCGATGACCGCTGCGGCGCTCGTACCCAGCCGCGCCGCGGCTTCACGGTCGATATCCACGAAAAGTTGTCGCCCTTCGCGCTGCTGGTCATGGGCGACGTCGGCCAGCGTCGGTTGCGCGCGAAGAGCGTCGACGGTGCGCACCAGCCACACGGCGAGTTCTTCGTCATCCGGACTGGACAGCGTCAGTTGATACTGGGTACGACTGACGCGATCCTCGATCGAGAGCTCCTGCACCGGCTGCAGCCACGCGGTGATGTTCGGTACCGCGCGCAGCGCGTCGGAGAGACGGCGCAGGATGGCAACAGCATCGGCGTCGCGTTCGCGATGCGGGCGCAGATTGAGCAGCATGCGTCCACTGTTGAGCGTGGCATTGCCGCCGTCGACGCCAATGAACGACGTCAGGCTCACGACGTCGGGATCGGCCAGCGCGATCTCAGCCAGCGCCTGTTGGCGGATCGCCATTTCACCGAACGAAATCGACTGCGGCGCCTCGGTGACCACCTGGATCACACCGCTGTCCTGAACCGGGAAAAACCCCTTCGGCACGTTGACGTAGAGCAGCGCCGTCAATCCCAGCGTCGCCAACAGGACCAGCAATGTCGCGTTCTGGTGGGCAAGCACGTGGTCCAGCCAACGGCCGTAACCGGCAACCAAGCGCTCGAACCCACCCGCACGAGCCACGGCAGCACGCTCACCCTTGTCGCGCGTATCGCCAAGCATGTAGGCGGACATCATCGGCGTCAGCGTCAACGACACGACGAGCGAGATCAGGATGGCGACGGCGAGCGTCACCGCGAACTCGTGGAACAGGCGTCCGACCACGTCGCCCATGAACAGCAGCGGGATGAGGACCGCGATCAGCGAGAAGGTCAGCGACACCAGGGTGAAACCGATCTCGGCCGCCCCCTTCAGCGCCGCCGCCAGCGGAGGCTCCCCGGCTTCACGGTGACGGGCGATGTTCTCCAGCATCACGATGGCGTCGTCGACCACGAAGCCGGTAGCGATCGTCAGCGCCATCAAACTGAGATTGTTGAGGGAGAACCCGGCCAGATACATCGCGCCGAAGGAACCGAGCAGCGACAGCGGTACCACCACGCTTGGAATCAGCGTTGCCGCCACGCGGCGCAGGAAGACGAAGGTCACCAGTACCACCAGTGCGATGGCGAACAGCAGTTCATGCTGCACGCCACGTACCGATGCGCGAATCGATTCGGTGCGGTCGGTGAGTACCACGACGTCGACCGCCGCCGGCAAGGTCGAGCCAAGCCGCGGCAGCAGCTCGTGAACCCGGTCGGCCACCTCGATGACATTGGCACCGGGCTGCCGCTGGATATTCACCAGCACCGCGGGCGTCTGGACATGTGCCGGACATGCATTCGCGCGACCTTCCGCCACGCGGTCGGTGCCCTGCGTCGGACAGTAGCCGGCCCAGGCCGCGAGAAAGCGGTCTTCCGGCCCCTCCTCGATCGTGGCGACATCGCCCAGCCGCAGCGCGGCGCCGTTGCGCCACGCGATCACCAGTTGCCGATAGGCCTCCACCGAGCGGATCTGGTCGTTGGCCTCGACCATGACGAAGCGGTACGGACCGTCGAGGCTGCCCTTGGGGTGACTGGCATTGGCGGCGGTGATCGCGTGGTGCACGGCATCCAGCGTCAGATCGTACGCGGCAAGTGCATTGGGATTGACCTCCACCCGCAGCGCCGGACGCTGGCCACCGGCGAGGCTGACCATGCCCACGCCGGACACCTGGGCAAGCTTTTGCGCCATGCGCGTATCGACCAGATCGTATAGTGCAGGCAGCGGCAAGGTCGGCGATGAAACCGCCAGGGTCAGGATCGGCGCATCGGCCGGATTGACCTTGCGATACACCGGCGGCGCGGGCAGATCGCCCGGTAGCAGGCTGGAGGCCGCATTGATCGCCGCCTGGATTTCCTGTTCGACCACGCCGATGTCAACCGTCAGCGCGAACTGCAGGGTAATCGACGATGCGCCGCCGGAACTGGTCGAAGACATCTGCCTGAGCCCCGGGATCCGTCCCAGGTAGCGCTCCAGCGGTGCCGTAACCGTGCGTGCCATGACCTCCGCACCGGCGCCGGAGCGGAAGGTGAGCACCTGCACCATCGGGTAATCCACCTGCGGCAGGGCTGCAACCGGCAGCAACCGCCATGCCAGCACGCCGCACAGGATCAGCGCGACGGTAAGCAGACCGGTTGCCACCGGTCGCAGAATGAACGGACGAGAAAGATTCACGTGTTCCGGTCCCCTTCAACCGCCCGGCAACAGGCGCGCATCGCCGTCCATCCCGGGAAGCGGCGCAGATACGGTAGCCCGATTCTCATCGAACTCGATCAGCACGACTTCGCGCCCGTCCCGCAGACGGTCAAGGCCTTCAAGGGCCACCCGCTCCCCCGCTGTCAAGCCTTGCTCGACCACAATTCGCGCACCGCCGATCCGACCGGTTTCGATTGGCCGGACATGTGCCCTGTCCTGATCGATGACGTATACGTAGCTGCCATGCGCGCCATACTGCACCGCGTCCGCCGGAATCGTCACGACATCGGACTGAACCCCGACATCGAGATGCACGTTGACGAACTGATTCGGAAACAAGGCGTCGTCTTCGTTGGCGAACTCCGCCTTCAGTCGCACTGTCCCGGTCGTGCTGTCGATACGGTTGTCCAGCGTGCGCAACACCCCGCGCGCAAGGGTGGCGCGATCATCTCGATCACGCGCCTCGACCGTAAGCTCATGACCCGCGCGCAAGGCGGCACGCACCAATGGCAGCTCGTGCTCGGGAATGCTGAAGAGCGCCGAGATCGGGCGGGTCCGGGTGATGCTCACCAGTCCCGTGGCATCACCGGCCTGAATGAAGTTGCCGGCATCGATCGCGCGCAAGCCCAGACGACCGCCGATGGGCGCGACGATCCGGGTCCACGAAAGCTGCAGGCGCGCCTCGTCCACTCGTGCCCGGTCCGATTTCAGAATGCCCCGCAGTTCGGCCACCGCGGCCTCCTGCGCATCGACCTGTTGGCGCGCCACCGAATGCTGGGCGGAGAGCCGGCGAAAGCGTTCGAGTTCCTGTTCGGCGTTCTTCAATCGCGCGAGGTTGCGCGCGAGTTCGCCTTCCGCCGCCGCCAGCCGGACCTGATAGGGCGCGGGATCGATTTCAGCAAGCAAGGCCCCCTGCTCGATGATCTGGCCTTCTTCGAAGGCGATGTGCTTGAGTTCGCCCTCGACCCGGCTGCGAACCTCGACCGCGGCCGTCGGCACAACGGTTCCGATTGCCCGCAGGCGCAACGCAAGGTCGCCGCTGTCGACAGTGACGATTCGAACGGGCACTGGCCCGGCCCAGGGGTTGAACGGTGCCGCGGCCTCCGCCGACGCATTGTTGCGGGAGAGCAGATACCAGCCGCCCGCGAGACACGGCAGCAGGGCGAATGCGGCAAACAGCGCCAGCCGACGGGAGGTCGACGTGGTGGCGGCTGCCGTGCTCATGCGATCCGGTCCGTGCTCGCGCACGTCGGCAGCCACGTTGCGATGCGGCGTGGGACCAAGGGCACTTCCATCGAAAGGGGACACCATCTTCTCCGGTTCAGGAATGGCGGCAACCCGGACCGGGGTTGCTGACACCTTCGACGAGCAGTTTGTAACCGCTCACATCGAATCCTTGTTCGCGCACGATGCGCCGGATCAACGCGTCGAGCGCCGCGTCCTGAAACACGCGCTCTTCGCCCGAGGCGAGGCAGACAATTCGCGCCTGCGGCAGGCTGCCGGCTTCCTCGTAGACACGGCGACCGTCGTCGAAGCGGCTTGCCAGCAGTCCCGCCTCCTCGAGTTGTCGCAAGGAGGAGTAAACGCTGGACAACGACGCCTTGTCCCCTCTTTCGATCAGCCGGCGCATGACGGCGTCCGCAGAAAGCGCCTTGCGCGGGGAGTCGAGGAACAAGGTCAACACCCGCAATCGGGGCAAGGTAATTCGCAACCCGACCCTGCACAGAATATCTCGCGCGCGCACCAGGCGCGGTTCGACCTGGCGGAGATCGGGGTCGTCATCGCCGGCAGGTGCAGGCGGACGAGTTGTGGTGGAACGGATGGTTTGGAAGGAGCGCGGATCGGCCGGCGATAAAGACATGAGGGGCCTCGATTGGAGAGGGGGACGATTTCGACGCCAGACAAGAAATCCCGGCGTCGTGCAGGCGCACGGATCTGCTCTGTTGCATCCGTGTGCCCCTTCAGTAGACATGTCGTTTGAGCGACGCGAAACGCGCTCCAATAAACACTTTGTTACATATCGCCAATAAGACGAACTTCACGGCACTCGCTTTACTTCGTGGATCGGAGCTTGATAATATCAAGATTGATTCTCATTCCATAAAATTGGATACATCGGTGTCATCCCTCTTTTCATGAAAGTCCGCTCACAGACCCCATCCTGCAACATCGAAATGCTCTATGCCGACCATCACGGCTGGCTCAGCAACTGGCTCAGACGCAAGCTCGGCAACCATTTCGACGCCGCCGACCTGGCGCAGGACACCTTCGTCCGTGTGCTGCGGTCGCGCAACGCCCACGAGATTCGGGAGCCCCGCCAGTATCTGGCGACCGTGGCGCGTGGTCTGATGGTCGACCTGTTTCGCCGGCGCGAAATCGAGCATCAGTATCTCGAAGCGCTGGCGGCGCTTCCGCAACCGGTATGGCCGTCGCCCGAGTCGCGCGCGCTGGTCGTCGAGGCCTTGATCGAAATCGACGCCATGCTCGCAGGACTCGGGCCTCGCGTGCGCCTGGCCTTCCTCCTCTCACAATGCGACGGGCTGACTTATCCGCAGATTGCCGAACAGATGAACGTCTCGCTGCGCTCCGTTAACAAATATATGGCGCGCGCGATGGAGCACTGCTGCCTCTACCGCCTGCAGCGCGCATGAGTGACGCGCCCTCCCCCGAGCTTCGCGCCGCCATCCGCGCGGCCGCGCACTGGTATGCACGCCTGCGGTCCGGCGCTGCGACCAACGCCGAGCACCAACAGTGGGCGCGCTGGCTGGACGAATCCGCCTTGCATCGAGACGCGTGGCTGCAGGTGGAACAAGTCTGCGCCGGGCTCCCCGATGTGCCTCACGGCGTTGCCACGGCCGCGCTCGGCTCCGGTCGCTCGCGGCGCAACGTGCTGCGCGCGGTGGCGGCCGTCGCCACCACTGCCCCGCTGGCCTGGCTGGGCTATCGTGTCGCGCCTGTCGACCACTGGCAGGCCGACCATCGCACCGCGACCGGTGAGCGACGTCATCTTGAATTGGCCGACGGCACGGAGCTGACCCTTGACAGCGCCACTTCGCTCGATCTCGACTACCGCGCAGACGAACGCCTGTTGCGACTTCACGACGGGCGCATCCTCGTCACCAGCTCCACGGACTCGAATCGAACCAGGACGGAGCCGCGTCCGCTGATCGTCGAGACCCGGCACGGCCGCGCGGAGGCGCTGGGTACCCGCTTCGCGGTCTCCGTGCTGCCGGCGCACACCCGCGTCACGGTGCTCGAGTCCGCCGTGCGAATTGAACCCGGCACCACGCCAGGACAAACGCTACTGCTGCGCGCCGGCGAGCAGGCCACCTTTGACCGTGAACGGTTTCGCCCGACGGGTCCGGCCAGTCCATCCGCTGCGAGCTGGACCAGTGGCAGCATCGTGGCGGTCGACATGCCGCTCGTCGATCTCGTTGCCGAGCTTGCCCGCTACCGCCGCGGACGCTTGAGCTGCGATCCGGCCATTGCCCACCTCGCCGTCTCCGGCGCGTTTCCGCTCGACGACTCCGATCGGGCGCTCGCGCTGATCGCGGCCGCCTTCCCGGTTCGCGTCTCGCGTATCACGGCGTACTGGGTGCGCCTCGTTCCCGCCAGCTGAAGCCCTTTCCTGCGGTTTGCGGTGGCAGACCCGCTTCAATTCTCGATCGTTGGGGTGCACTTTTTTCGCTCCATTTTCGGCCTCCTGTCAGACACCCGTACCACTCCAATCCATCTGAACCAGGAAGCCGCATGACTCCAACCCCCCCACCCCCCAACGTCTACCAGCAACCGCTGCGACTTGCCGTTCGTCTTGCCCTCGTCGGCCTGGCCACCGCCACACCGATGATCGCCGCCGCGCAACCGACCACCGCCGCACCAACGGACAGTGCCGGGGTTGCTGCGCATGTGTTCGACATCCCCCCCGGGACACTCGGTGAAACGCTGGCCAGATTCGCTGCTGCCGCGGGTGTCGCGCTATCGTTCGATGCCGCCGGGCTGCGCGGTATCCACTCCGAAGGTCTGCGTGGCCGCTACACCGTGGAAGACGGCTTTGCCCGGCTGCTTGCCACATCGAATCTGGAGGCCGTGCATCAGGGCGGAGGCAACTATCTGCTGCGTACCCGCCCTCCTTCCAGCACGACCACGCTCGCTCCGGTTACCGTGACCGGGGCGGCCGAAGCTGGCACGCAGGGCAACCCGTCGTACGCTTCCAGCGCCGTCACCATTGGCAAAGGCACCCAGCGCCTGCGCGACATTCCACAGTCGCTCAGCGTGGTCACGCGCCAGCGCATCGAAGACCAGAACCTGACCACCGTTGCCGACGCAATGCGCCAGACGACGGGCATGACGGTGGTCGATTTCGGCACCGGCACTGCGGGCGTGTCCGCGCGTGGCTTCAGCCTCGACGCGATGCAGATCGACGGCATCGCGGTACAGACCGGTCAGGGCATGTGGGGGACGAGTTCGTTCGACCTCGCGCTCTATGATCGCCTCGAAGTGCTGCGTGGCCCGGCCGGAATACTGCAAGGCTCGGGCGAGCCGGGCGGCACCATCAATCTGGCGCGCAAGCGCGCGCACGCCGAACGCACTACAAGCACGGCGGTGCAGGTCGGTTCGTGGGACCGCTATCGCACGGAGGTGGATGCCACCGGAGCGCTGGATGGCGAGGGGCGCCTGCGCGGTCGCGTCGTCGCGATGTACGAGGACAACAAGTCGTTCATCGACACTGTCTATTCGCGCAAACCGCTGTTCTACGGCACGCTCGAATACGATATTGCGCCTGCAACCACCTTGTCCGCAGGCTACACGACCCAACGCATGACCAGTCGCCCGACCGTGGGTCTGCCAATGTATGCGGATGGACGAGTATCGCGGCTGCCGCGGTCCACCTATATCGGATCGAACTGGGACAAGAAGACCGAAGAAGCGAACCAGTATTTCGTCGAAGCCGAGCACCGCTTTGACGACGGTGGCGAGGCCCGGCTGCGCCTCAGCCGGCTCGACCGCGCGCATGACCTTGAAACCAGCGCCTTCGGCGACAGCTACATCGACCCGGCCACCGGTGACATTGCGCTACGCCTGATGCGCTCGAAACAGGACACCCGCGACACCGGCATCGACGCCTACCTGTCGCGCCCGTTCGAGGCGATGCAGCGCGTGCATCGCTTCACCATCGGTGCGGACGCCCGCGTGTACGACTACACGATGCGTTTCGCCCAGATCACCGGCGTGACACAGAACGTCTTTGATCCGCGGCGCGACATTCCCAAGCCCGATTTCGTCCTCGGCGCGCCGACCCGGTACAAGAACACCCAATACGGCGTACACGGCCAACTGCAGTTGCATGTCGCTGACGCTACCCAGATCGTGCTCGGCGGCCGCATCAGCAACTGGGAGACCGACAACAAGTCCAACCCGTCAGCCAGTTACCGTATCCGGCGGGAATTCACGCCCAACGCCGCGATTCTTCATGACCTCTCCGACGAGTGGACGGTCTACGCCAGCCACGCACGCATCTTCCAGCCACAGAACGGCCAGACCGTTGCGCTCGCGGCGCTAGATCCGCGCACCGGTACGCAGTACGAACTGGGCATCAAGGGAGGACTGGCCGGCGATCGCATCGCCGTGCATGCCGCACTCTTCCGCATCAACGACGAGAACCGGGCGATGAGCGATCCGGACAACCCCGGCTTCTCGATCAGCGCGGGAAAGGTCCGCAGCGAGGGGTTCGAAGCCGAGCTCTCAGGGCAGGTCAACGAGCGCTGGAACGTCATGGCCGGCTACGCGTGGACCAAGTCGCGCTACCTCAAGGCCGATGCCGTCAACATCGGTTCGGGGGCCGCCCCCGACACACCAAAGCACAGCGTCAAGCTGTGGAACACCTATCGGTTGTCGGCCGAACCCTCGCACGGCTGGAGCGTCGGCGGCGGGCTGGAGTACAACAGCGGAGTGTACGCCGACCGAGGCGGCGTGCGATGGAAGCAAGACGCGTATGCCATCGTCTCGGCGCGAGTAGACTACCGTTTTGACGAACGCTGGTCGCTCAGCCTGAACGGCGAGAACCTGTTCGACAAGAAGTACTACACCCGCATGGCCGGCTGGTTCCGGCAGAGCTACTACGGCAATCCGCGAAACTTCACGCTGAGCCTGCGCGGACAATTCTGAGCGCCCGGTAGTGCACCGAGAGACTGCCGCAATGCGTACTGAACAGTCTCCTCGCAAAGAAGAGCGGGAAACGGCTTCCACCGTTTCCCGCTCATTTTCAACTCCCGGACACCGACGTCTGGTGCCTCGACGATCACCGATCGATCGTTTCCGGCTGGGCGAAATGCAGCACCTGCGGCTGATCGATCAGCATGCATTGCTTGCCGGTTCTGCGGCAGTGGTCCTGCACGCGCCAATAGGCATCGTGGCTGACACAACCCGTCTGGCAGATCACCAGATCGGCTTCGGCAAGACTGGCTTCCAGGGCGGCCTCGTCATCTTCGTCCGACAACGGGCGCAGCACGAATGCCCCCCCTGCGCGTTCCACCATGGTCCGTGTCGCATTGATCTCCGGCATGTCGGAGCCCAGGCAAAGCACCGCCTTGCTCCGCAGATCGGCGACCATCTCGACCCGTACCGCGCGATTTGACGCATGGCGTTCGCGCATCAACTCCTGGACGCGTGCCTTCAGTGTCTCGACTCGCCGCATCAAGGCCACACGGCGGGGTAACCCAGGAATCGAAGCCTCCAACTCCTGACGTTCCTCGCGCGCGAAGGCCAGTGCCGTATCACGCGCAATGACGGCGCCACGCAAACACATCACCTCTGCGCGCAGTCGCTCGATCTCGGCGGCCTGCGCCGCGAACAGGTCGCTGCAGCGGCGCTGTACGCGACCGAGTTGTCCGACAAGGCAACGGTACTCCTCGATGAATGGGTCGGGATCAGCATGCAGGCGTTTCATCGCGCGGCTCCGGTGTATCCAAGCGTGGAAAGAAACAAAACACACTTATTATAACTGAGACTCATTCTCGATAAAATGCCTGTATCACGGTTTTACCGTTCTCACTATCACGACCGCTGCAGGTGAATCGGCTTCGTTGTGGTTGCGGCACAGGATCTCCTCAGTGATTGACGGTACCGCCGCAGTCAAGGAAAATGGGAATCATTCTTGATTGATCCGCAGCCAGCCACGTGTCGGCAAGCCAGACGGGACCATTTTTTCGTTTCCCCAGGAGCTTGCCGTGAGCCGCGCCGCCGACCCCGCCCATCCCGTCGCCGAGTTGTTCAACGAACATCATCGCTGGCTGCATGGATGGCTGCGTCGCAAGCTCGGGTGCAGCCAGCAGGCCGCCGATCTGGCGCAAGACACGTTCGTCAGCGTGCTCGCCTCCGATCGCGTGGCCGAAATCCGCGAGCCGCGGCCGTTTCTTGCGACCATCGCCAGCCGCCTCGTCGCCAACCGCTACCGGCGTCTGCAGCTCGAGGCAGCCTACCTTGAAGCGCTTGCCGCGCAGCCTGAGGCACTCGTTCCATCGCCCGAAGAGCGGCTGCTCGCGTTACAGGCGCTGGAAGAGATCGACCGCGCGCTCGCCGGCCTGCCCCGGCGGGTGCGTCAGGCCTTCCTGCTGGCACATCTGGAGGGCCTTGGCTACGCGGAGATCGCGCAACGGCTGGCGGTATCGACCAGTTCGGTGAAGCAGTACCTGATGCGCGCAAACCGGCAATGCTTCTTCGCGCTCGCCGCCTGATACGGATGTCGCGACGAAGCGCCCCCGACAACCTGTCCGGCCCGGCCATGGCCTGCGGCGCACCAATCCGTGACGAGGTGGCCGACGAAGCCGCGGCTTGGCTCACCCGCTTCATGGCCGGTGAGGTTGATGATGCTGCCCGCGCGCGCTGGCAGCAGTGGCGCAACAGCCACCCGGATCACGAACGCGCCTGGCGGCACATCGAGGCCGTGTCGGCGCGCCTGCGCGGACTGGACCCCGGTGCGGCTTGTCACAGTCTCGCTCTGCCACGGAAACCTTCCCACAATGCCGCGCGTCGCAGACTGCTTGGTTTTGCCGGCGGGCTTACGGTGCTTGGTGGCGCCGGACTGCTGATCGGCCGGGGCGTCGGTCCCATGCATGAGCTGGCCGCCGACCATCGCACTGCCGTCGGTGAGCGGCGAGAGGTCACGCTCGCCGACGGGAGCCACATCCAGCTCAATACCGCCAGCGCCATTGACGTACGTTTCAGCCCGGACGCACGGGTCGTGCGTCTGACAGCCGGTGAGATCCACGTCACCACCGCGGAGGATGTCGGCGCCGCGAGACCGTTTCTGGTCGAAACCGGGCACGGCACCATTCGCGCGCTCGGCACGCGGTTTACCGTACGCCGCCACGATGACCACACTGAAGTGGCCGTGTACCAGCATGCGGTCGAGATCATGCCAGCGGATGCACCCACCGCCCTGCAGCGCCTGCAACGTGGTGAGGCGATGAACTTCACCCGCGGCCGTGCCGGCCCACGCATCCTCGCCGATGCCCAGGCAACGGCTTGGACGCGGGGCCTGCTCAGCGTCGACAACCAGCGCCTGGCAGACTTCCTCGAGGAGCTTGGCCGCTACCGTCGTGGCGTGCTGCGCTGCGCACCCGAGGTGGCGGATCTGCGCTTTTCCGGCGTATTTCCGCTCGACGACCCCGACCGCATCCTGGCGATGCTGCCCAACTCCTTGCCAGTCGCCGTGCACTGGCGGACGCGTTGGTGGGTGACCGTAACGCCCGGACAACCCGACTCCTGAACCGCGACGCCGCGCGTTCGCCCGGTCCTCGGCGACACCTGTCCGGGCGACGAGCACAGCGACTCGCGGAGTGCGCGCCGTTCCCGGTCGACCGGCTTGCGCCCGCACGAGACGCAGCCACTCGCCTCCGGGCCGAGTGCTGCCCCGGGACGCGGGTGGAGCTGCACTCGACCTGCCAATGCCGGATTGCGCGCAACGCGCTCTGCCCGATTTCGATTCTCGCGTGACCTACCAGAGAGAGGTTTCATTCTTCAACTCATCACGAGGTCAGCGATGTCCCGATCTTCCCGCAACGCCGCGCCCAAACACCGCGCACCGTCCCATTCCCTGCCCACACTTGTCGCACTTCCTGCATTGCGGCCGCTTGCCCGCGCCGTTACGTTCGCGGCGTTCACCGCGGTCGGCACCGTCACACTGTCCGATGCCCTGGCGCAGCCGACGGCACCCCTCGCCCAGACCGCGTCGTACAACTTCGACATTCCGGCCGGCCCGCTGGCGCCGGCCCTGCGCAGTCTGGCGACGACCGCGGGCGTGCCGCTCACCTTCACCCCCGAGCAGACCGACGCCCATCGAACCACCGGACTGCAAGGCGAGTTCGGCATCGATGAAGCCTTCGCCCGCCTGTTGTCCGGCACCGGCCTGCAGGCCGTGCTACAACCCAATGGCGGATACGCGCTGCGTGCCATGCCGGTCCGCAGCGATGCGCCAACGCTGGCGCCGGTAACGGTGAGTGCCGCGACCGCGAACGACGGAAGCGCGGCAAATGCCTATCGCAGCGCCGACGCGCGTGCCGGCGTGCTCGGCAGGCGCTCGCTCCGGGATACGCCATACAGCATCGAGGTGTACTCGCAGGAACTGATGGAGAACCTCCAGGCACGCTCGCTGGCCGACATGACCAAAGGCGATGCCTCGATCGCCCTCGCCTCCGGCAACCTCATCACCGAGAACAACTCCCTGGCGATACGCGGGCTTCCACCCGACGGAACCACCGGCCGCAAGATCGACGGCATGAACACGCGGGTACGTGCCAGCGACCTGCCGCTGGAGCATTTCGAACGGGTCGAGATCCTCAAGGGTGCCAGCGGCTTCCTCTACGGCGTGGGGGCACCCGGCGGCGTGGTTAACCACGTCCTGAAACGTCCCGACGACGAAGCGGTGCGCACGCTGAACGTCCAGGCCATGGACAGCGGCCTCGCCCTCGTCCATGGCGATCTCGGCGGGCGCTTCGGCACGGAGGACGCATTCGGCTACCGCATCAACCTGGTACACGAATCGGGCAATACCTACAGCGATGACGGGAAGTCGCGACGGGATTCCGCGTCGGCCGCGCTCGACTGGCGCATCACCCCTGATCTGGTCTGGCGTGCCGACGCGCTCACCGCCAAGCACCTGCGCGACGGTGGGTACTGGGCTTTGGTACCCAACGCCGACGGGACCTTGAACGACTGGACCCCCGCCAGACCGCTCGCCCCGATCCGCGGCGACAAGCGCCTCGCCCCCTCGTTCACCCGCTACGGCTCACGGCAGGAAACCTATGGCACCGACCTCGCGTGGCAGTTCACTCCCGACTGGCAGGTGCGTCTCGCCCACCGGGTATCCGAGAGCGGTCGCCAGTTTCTCGCTCCGGCGATCTTCACCGACGCCGACGGCAACTACACCATGCGTTTCTGGAACTACTCGAACCGGTTCGACAGTCGTCAAACCGAGGGCGTCCTTGCCGGCACCTTGAGAACCGGAGAGATCGAACACAACCTCGCCCTGGGCGCCTCCCATACCCGCACCACCAGCCGGAACAGTGCCAGCACCAACGCCATCGACGCCGGCTCCGGCAACCTGTCCGACCCGGTCGATTTCGGAAACCCCTGGGGGTTCACGGTCCGTTTCGGTGCCGCGAAGAACGAGTATCAACGGGTTCGCCTCCGTGAGTTCTTCGTCTCCGACACGCTCAAGTTCGGCGATCGGCTCGACCTCATTGCCGGCCTGCGGCGCAGTACCATCGATAATGCCTACACGGGCTACGGACGCAGCGCCACGACACCGACCCTGGCGGTCGTCTATCGTCCGGTACCGCAGGTCTCCACCTATGCAAGCTATGTCGAAGCCCTGGAGCAAGGCGCGACCGCGCCCGCAACCGCGGCCAACGCCTATGAAGTGTTTTCGCCGCTGAAGAGCAAGCAGTACGAACTCGGTGTGAAGGCGGAAGGTCGCGACTGGTCGGCCAGCGCTTCTCTGTTCCGGCTCGAGCGCGGCCTGACCTATACCGATGCGAACAATGTCTTCACCCAGGACGGCGAAGCCCGCTTCCAGGGTCTCGAAGTCGGCGCCAAGGCCAGCCTCGGCCGCCAATGGGTCGTCACCGCGAGCGCGATGTGGCTCGATGCCAGCAACCAGAAGACCACCGGCGGCACGCTGGACGGCAAGAAAATCCAGGGCGTAGCCCGACAGCAACTGAGCGCCTACGGGGAATATCGCGTCGCTCAGTTGCCGCTGACGCTGTCCGCCGGCGCACGCTACATCGGCAAACGGCCGGTGGACGCCGCCAACCGCTGGCACGTCAGCGCCGTCACCTTGCTCGATGCGGGGGCACGCTACGAAACCGAGGTTGCCGGAAAGCCAGTGACTGTGCGGCTGAACATCGACAACCTCGCGAACAAGGCATACTGGGTGACACAACCCGGATCCAGCAACCTGATCCAAGGGGCGCCGCGCACGATCAAGCTTGGCGCGCAGATCGCGTTCTGAACGATGGAATGCCCGGGGGAAACGGTCAAGGCCGTTTCCGCCCCCGAACACTTGAGACCGCCCAACGTTTTCTGGAAAGCGGTGAATTGCTCTCGCGTGACTCGAGCGGTTGATTGACCGCCATCGTCCTTCCTCGGATAATAAGAACCATTCTTGATTGATCCGCAGCCAGCCTTCGTCGGCAAGCCAGACGGGACTACTCCGCCACCTCCCGAGGAACTTGCCTTGAGTCACGCCCGCCACTCCCCCGGCTCCGTAGCCGAACTCTATGCCAACCATCATGGCTGGCTGCGCGGCTGGTTGTGTCGCAAGGTCCGCTGCCCCGAACAGGCAGCGGACCTGATGCACGACACCTTCGTCAAGATCATGCTCAATCGGACCGACGCACAGATCCGTGAGCCCCGCGCTTACCTGGCCACGATTGCCAACCGTCTGATGATCGATTTTCATCGCCGCCAGCAAATCGAGCGAAGCTACCTCGCTGCGTTGGCGACGCTGCCCGCAGGCGAGCAACCCTCTGTCGAAGAGCAAGCCCTGTTCAAGGAGGCCCTGCTCGAGCTCGATCGCATGCTCGAAGGCCTTGGCCCCAAGGTCAGGCAGGCCTTTCTGCTCGCCCAGTGCGACAACCTGAGTTATGCCGAGATCGCAACCAGGATCGGTATCTCGGTCCGTTCGGTGAACACCTATGTTGCGCGGGCAATGGCCCATTGCTGCCTGCTGATACCATGAAAACCCCACCGTCGCATGATGCTTCGTCCGAGGAACTGCGGGCGGTGCACGAAGCTGCCGAATGGTATGCCCGGCTACGCGCAGAGCCTGCAACACCGGCGCTCGAACAGGCCTTGCATGAGTGGCTGGCGGCCAACGACGCGCATCGCGCGGCGTGGCGCAAGGTCGAACGCGTGTGCGGTCAGTTTGGCCGTGTGCCCGGGTCGCTCGCATTGCCGACGCTTGCCGCCCCCCGTCGTCGCGCAGTGCTGCGCGGACTGGTGGCGTTTACCGTGACCGGCGGCGGCGTATTGCTCGCTTCGCGGGCTCCGTGGCAGGTGTGGCAAAGCACCTATCGCACCGCAGCCGGCGAGCGCCGCGAGATCGAACTCGCCGACGGCACCCGGATCACGCTCAACACGCGCAGTGCGGCCGATGTTGCGTATTCGTCACAACAACGGCGAGTGCACCTGCACGCGGGCGAGATGCTCGTGGTCACCCGGCCCGATATGCAGCGACCACCGAGACCTTTCGTCGTCGATACCGCGCACGGCCGTATCCGGGCACTCGGTACGCGCTTCAACGTCCGCATCGAGGCGGACCGAACCGACGTCCTGGTGCTGGCGCATGCCGTCGAGGTGACCCCGACCCATGCCCCTGGCGTGCGTGTGGAAGCCGGCCAGCGCCTGCACTTCAGCACGCACGCAAGCGGACCGCTGCAAGCGGGCGACAACGCGCCCCCTGATTGGGTGGATGGCCGTCTCGTGGTGATCGACATGCCGCTTGCCGACGTCCTCGCAGAACTTGCCCGCTACCGGGCCGGCTATCTCGGCTGCGCCCCCAGCGTTGCGCAGTTGCGTATCTCCGGCGCTTTTCCGCTGGACGACGTGGAGCAGGCGCTCGCGGCCCTGACCGACGGATTCCCGCTGCGCATCGAACGCCTGACCCGCTACTGGACGCGCGTCATGCCGCGCACCGCGTGAGCGTGCGCTGAACCAAACAGCACGGGCATTCGCGACAAACTGCCCACCACTTTGCATTTCCCGCCAGTCTCATCCGTCCTCCCGAGTGCATCCCATTTTTTTCAATCACTCGACGAGACACCATGAACTCGATCAGACCACCCGACACCGTCCCCAACAACATCCTTCGCCCCTTGCCCCGTGCGCTGGCCGCTGCATTGACCTGCGCGGTGCTGACCGTACAACCCACCCACGCGACCGGGCCGACCGACTCGACCATCGTGGCCAGCCGCCACTACGACATTCCTGGTGGTCCGCTGGCTCAGGTGCTCAGCCGTTACGCCGGGGCGGCGTGCATCACCCTGGCTTTCGACGCCAGCCAGTTGCGCGAGCTGCGCAGCGGCGGGCTGCAAGGCAGCTTCACGCTCACGGAAGGCTTCGCCCACCTGCTTGCCGGCAGTGGCTTCCACGCCGTGCCGACCGCTGGCAACCGCTGGGTGCTGCAAACATTGCCGTCCACCGATGGCGCGACACTGCCAGCCGTCGGCGTCACGGCCTCGATCGGGATGGTTGGGGCGCCACCCGCCGCCTATGCCGGTGGTCAGGTCGCCGTCGGTGGCCGGGTCGGCCTGCTCGGCAACCGACACTTCATGGAGACGCCATTCAGCCAGACCAGCTATACCGAAGAGCTGATCCGCAACAGTCAGGCCACCACGGTAGCCGAGGTGCTCGAATACAGTCCGTCCGTCACCCGCCTGGGTGGCAGCTACTACCACCGCGACGGCTACAAGATCCGCGGTTTCGACATGTTCAGCTGGGATAGCGCCTATGACGGAATGTTTGGCCTGGGATCGATCCGTCGCGACGCGATCGAGCAACTGGATCGCATCGAACTGCTGAAGGGGCCGAGCGCGCTGCTCAACGGCGTGCCACCCTTCGGTGGTGTCGGCGGCATCGTGAACCTCGTGCCGAAATGGGCATCCGCCGCCCCGGTCACCCGTTTAACGCTGAGCACTCTCGAAGGTGGCCACAGTGGCGGCCATCTCGATGTCGGTCGGCGCTTCGGGCCGGAGGATCGCATCGGCGCGAGAATCAACGTCGCGCACAAGGAAGGCGGGACCAAGCTCGATCACAACAGCCGACGATCGACGCTTGCAAGCGTCTCGCTCGACTACCTCGGCGATCGGTTGCGTTTGTATGGCAACTTCAACTATCAGAAACAGAGCGATGACGCACCAATGTTCGTCGGCTACGCGCTCGCCCCGACCTCCTCCGTACCAAAGGCGCCCGACGGCCGCACCAATCCCAATCCACCGTGGTCCAGTACCGACACGGAACGCGACTTTCATGTCATACGCGCCGAATACGATCTGAACAGTGACTGGACGGTGAGCGGCGGTTACGGGTGGCAACGTTACGAAGAAGTCCAGAACGTCGCGTTTACGCCAGCCATTCTGAACCCGGCCGGCGACCTGCGAGAACCCGGAACCTATCGGCTTGCCCCGTTCTCCCGCGATTTCAAGACCATCGAACTCAAGCTCGCCGGCCGTGCGAGCACCGGTCCCCTCTCGCATCGAATCGCGGTCGACTACTACCGGTCCAGCCGTCGCATGGACTACTCCGGTCGCACGGTGGCTGGTAGCGGCGCCATCTCGAACATCTACGATCTGGTGGTGAATTACCCCCGACCCGATTTCGAGGGAGTCGAGCCCAGCTATACCAAAGACGAAAGCGTTGCCAGCGGGCTGGCCATTGCCGACACGCTGGGATTCTTCGACGATCGTCTGCAACTGACCGTCGGCGTCCGTAGGCAAAATCTCCGCAGCAGGAATCTGCTGACCGGCACGACGACCTATGACCGCTCCGCCACCACGCCGGCAATCGCCGTACTGTACCGATTCGACGACCGGACGTCGATGTACGCCAATTACATCGAGGGTCTGTCGGAAGCCCCTTCTCCACCGGCGACCGCGGCGAATTTCGGCGCCACACTGGATCCCGCCAAGAGCAAGCAGAAGGAAATCGGCCTGAAGCACGACGTCGGCCGTTTCGCGGGCACCGTCGCACTGTTCGAGATCACACGTCCAGCCGGAATCACCGATCCTGAATCGAACGTGTTCGCGATGAACGGCGAACAACGTCACCGCGGAATCGAGCTCGAAGGTTTCGGCGAGCCCGTTTCGGGGCTGCGCCTGATTGGCGGCGTCACGCACATCCGTGCAAGCATGGTACGCACCCAGAATGGCGTAAACCAGGGCAACCGCCCCGCTGATGTTCCTGAATGGGTCGCGACCCTGCGCGGGGAATGGGACGTTCCCTACGCACAAGGCCTCACGCTGACCGCTGGAGCGGTGCATAGCGGTGCTCGCTATCTTGATGCAGCGAACACACAGAAAATCCCGGCTTGGACCCGCTTCGACCTGGGGGCACGTTACACAACCACTTTCGGCGGACAGACCGCGACATTCCGCGTTGGTCTCAGCAACGTCTTCGACAAACGGTACTGGGAGAGCGCACGCTCGAGCCTGGTAGCCGGTGCGCCGCGAACGCTATCCACGTCGATCACGGTCGACTTCGATTGATCTGCCGATTGATCTGCACTATGCGGGCCAGTTCTCTGGCCCGCCATTCACCAGCCCCTGTTTCACAGATCTCGAGCTTGGGTTGAACAGTCTGTTCAGCGACGAGAGAAGAAACCGCTGTTCAACGGCCGTGTCATCGATCCTGGGCTACTGGTCGCCATCGGCGGTGGCGAGTTGTGTAATGTAGCGTGCCGTCTCCGGCGACAGGGTGGCGATGTCGAGGCCCACGCGATGCACACTGCCATCCATACCCTCGACGGTCAGCCACAACTGGTCGTCCAGTCGGGCCGTGGGCGGGATCTGGATCTCGACGAAACGTGTCCAGCGTGCGCCATTGAAGACGATGCCTGCACCGCGCAGCGAGCGCGGCTGGCGCACGCGCAGGTAGGCCGAGCGGATCTCCGCGTCGCAGGCCTCGCAGAAACGGATCTCGAAGGCCTTGATCGCATGGTCCAGTGCTGCCGGCACCGGTGGACGGTGGTCGGTTTCGGCAATGACGAAAGACCACGGTCCGACCGTGCCCGACACCGCGTCGGCGCGCAACACTGGGGCGGGCGGTGCCTCGACGAGATTGGCGGCGAAAGCCACCGGCAGCACAATCAATCCACCCAGCACCGCCAGACGCCAGATCGCGGCACGATGCGGCGCCGACTCCTCGGGCGGAGCGACTCCGTCGCGCGAACCCGCCGCAACGCGCGGCTGATGCCTTCTCGCCAGCCATGGCAGCAAGAGAAAGACCAGAATGGCGCCGCCAATGGTGAGCCATGCAAACCACACCACCGCGCCAACGGTGTTGCCCCACAGGCGCATGCACAACACGAGCGCCAGTACGAGCAGCAACCAGCCGGCCCACCGGAACAGGTGGCGAGTGACGGCGGGGAGCTCACGACCAAAGGCCTGTTTGCCGTGACGAGCCATTGCCAGCGCCAGTCCGGCAAAGCCGGCGAGGCTGATGAAGAAGACAGACAGATGCACGTTCATTGACTTATCCTTGCACTACGGTGCGATGCACATTGATCCGCGAGTGGGCGCCGGCACCCTTTGATGGCGCCCCGCGCACGCACCGTGGTCACGCTCCGCCCCCGGGCAGCAACCACCAGGCAGCCAGCGCGAACACAGCCGTCGGCGCCACCATGCCAATCCATGCCCGCCATGCCGAGCGCGTGCTGAACACCCAGATCACGGCAATTGCGTAAATGGCGAACCCCAGCAGCGTCGCCACACCCACCGCCTGAGCGCGCGGCAATGGCCAGATCAACGCCAGCAATACGATTGCTGCCGAAGTGAGCGCATAGCCTCCCACGGCAGCGGCGATCACGCGCGAAAAAACGGCCCAGCGATAGCGGGCGGCGTCACTGAAGGCGATCATTGCGCCACCTCCGCCTCGACATTCGACCAGGTTTCGCCGTCGGCTGACGCCGCCCGGGCCTCGGTCTCACCCGCGCTTCCCGCCTCGCTCCGCCATTTCCGCTGCAGGGTGCGCGCCATGTAGCAGAACAGCGCCGCCAGACCGAGCATCGTCAAGTCGAAGCCGGCCAGCGCCCAATCGCCATGCGCGACCGTGACACCAAGGTGACGATCGGTGGTCAGCAGGTTGAGCAACGGCAGCAAAGCGAATGCCGCTGCCGCCAGCCACAGCACCTCGATCCAGGCGCGGCGTAACGGACGCAACGAGGCATAGAGAAAGACCCAGCCCCACGTCAGAAACATGCTGTGCACTTCCCACTGCGCGCGGTCGGCGATCTCCAGCGGCAGCAATCGATTGGCCCAGAAATACGCGGCCACCGCGACCGGCAGGCCCGCGATGGTGGCGATGTTGAGCACTTCCACCAGACGCAGACCGGCCGCGTCGAACGAGGGTGCGCCACCATCCCTCTTCTGGTGACGTTTGCGTCGTTTGACCGTCCACAACACCAGGCCGGTACCAATCATGGCGCAACCCAGCAGACCGGCGGCGAAGTACAGCCAGCGCAGCCATATGTCGGCAAACAAACCCTCGTGCAGTGCAATCAGGACGTTGCGTGTCTTGCCTGCACCATGCATTGGCGCATCGCTGGCGATGCGTTCCCCGCTGGTCGCATCGAAGCGCATGGTTTCCGGGTCCCGAAAGTCGATCTGCGTGCCGTGGGCGCGCCGTACATCCACTTGCGGCGCCTGGCCCTCGAAGTGCCGCAAGTCGAGGGCAGTCACCTGTCCTGCCCCCCACTCCGCCTCGGCATGGTCGATCATCCGCGCGAGCGACAGTTCGGGTCGGGCCAGCGGCAACCGCACCTCGTCGGACCGCTCGAAGAACTCGTCGAAGAACGCTCGCGTCGGTTGTGGTGAATCGCCGTAGACGGTGGTGATTGCCGCCGGCATGTATTGAATGGGGAAGAACACCAGGCCGCTGTAGGTGATCATCAGGAAGAACGGCAACGCCATGACGCTGACGACATTGTGCGCGTCCAGCCAAGACCGCTGCCCCTTGCCGGAACGAAAGGTGAAGAAGTCCTTGAAAATCTTCGCGTGGGTGATGACCCCGGTGACAATGGCCAGCAGCATCAGCATCGTACATGCCCCGACGAGGAGGATTCCGACGTTTCGCGGAAAGTAGTGCAGCAGATAATGCATCCGGTAAAGCAACTGCCCGCCGCCGGTGGCGCGCGGCTCGATCGCTTCGGCGGGCTCCCCGGTGTAGGCGTCGAGCGCCTCGCGTCCACGCCGCCCCTGTCGCTGACCACGTTCCGGCAACTCCTCCCACGAGATCGTCAGACCCTGCATGCCGCGCGGCTGCAACGCGTAATGAGGCAGTTCGATCGACCACCGGCCCGCACCGGGTGCGACCTGCTCCAGTCGATCGAGCGCCAGGGCCAGCATCGCGTCGCGCTCCACATCGTCCAGACGTTCGGCAAGTGGCAGCTCGGGTCGCATCCAGCGGTCGATTTCGTCGTCGAAGTACCCCGCGGTACCCGTCACGAACACGAAGAACAGCACCCAGCCGACAACCAGCCCGACCCAGGTGTGCAGCCAGGCCATGCTTTGGCGAAAACCATCTTTCATCAAACAACCTTTTGGGATGAGTGTTTCGTATTTTTGGGAAGAATGGACACGGCACACCGGGCGGTCGCGGGTGCGCCGTGTCTTCCGCAGCGGTCATGCGCGGCTCTTTGTGAACATGTCGTTTGATGAACGGAAAAACGGCACATTAGTAACACTCTGTTACTTTTTAATCCGGTGACACGCGCCATCCGTGCGTGACGTCGCGCCGAACGAATGCCGGGTGACGATCTCTTCCTCAACATTGAATGTAACGGTTTGTTTCAATCCGCGCATTTTTGCTGCCTCAAACGACATGTTCATTGAAGGCAGCGTGCTTGGAAGCTGGTTTGGCGGTGCGGCACCCGCACCGAAGCCGCGCGTTGGCGGACCTTGCAGGCCGTCGTTTCGCACACCGCAGCGCTGCAATCGCTCTCCTCTTGTTTGATCGAAACCCGCCTGACAGGTCCGATCGAGCAGGCTTGGTCGAGGCCCTCCCTTTGGGGGCCTCGACTTTTTTCCGACAATCCGAAACAGGCAAGCGCACCCTCTCGATGAATCCAGGCCAACTCCCTTCCGTCGCTTCACGTCCGATCCGTCGCAAGCAACCGCAGCAGCCATGATGAATCCGTCCGAACGCATCACGACCATCGTCTCGGTGGTCGCGCTTCATGCCGGACTCGCGCTCTGGGTGACCTCCAGCATGGGGCAGACACCACCAATGGTGATCCCTCCGACCATCCAGGGTGTGCTGGTTCCGGCCGAGACCATCACGCCGCCGCAACCGCTTCCGGCTGCTCCCGAGCCTCCTGCGCCCCCACCCCCGGAGCCCCCTCC
>ERZ869909.500-NODE-500-length-45456-cov-27.998612_pt1 | contig 45456 bp, 15 predicted proteins | sample MGYA00520892_ERZ869909 | MGnify/ENA primary metagenome ERZ869909 (study PRJEB32215, sample SAMEA104723947) | bioreactor metagenome | biome: bioreactor; feature: anaerobic bioreactor; material: water | place: China | collected 2015-03-12 ... | reverse complement strand
AGCAGATCCTCTGGAGCCGGCATGCCGGTTTCAACAGGAATGTAGGTGGCTTCGCCAACCAGTCCGCCGGTTGTTCTTGACGGGTTCAGGGAAATGGCTTCGCGATGATGACGCACAGGCTCGATGTATTCAGGTGTATTGGCAAGCAGTCCGCCACCCCAGGGGCCACCGGGGCCGCTAACGATAGCACGGATCATGAAATCCTGATAGCCTGCTATGCTCCACGGGCCGCTTACAAACTTGGCATAGCTGCGGTTGGCAAGGGGCGGGGTTTCGTCAATGGCAATACCAATGGTGTTGGGGAAATTACCCATCTGAACCATAGCAATATAGAAATCACCGCTGGCGATGGTAACGGGTGAGGGAAGATCGAATGTGATCCAACCAAAGTTGCCTCCGCGGTTTACTTCAAAGCGTGCCAGTTCTTCGCCCGGCCATCCGAATGGTGAGCCGTCCTGTGCAAAAATGGCTACTTCAAAAGTGCTGGGAATGGTTTGAGCAGGAGGATAGCTGCCATCGCCGATGTGGATTGAGCCGGCAATAACATTCACAGGATGTGCAATGGGTGTAAAACGCACTGCATTGATACTTCCACCCTGGCTCCATGCTGTCATGTTTTCGAATACGCCGTCGTCATAAACAATTTCGTAAGGTCCTGTGGGCAATCCCCAGTTCAGGTTTACGGCTGTTTGTGGTGTGTTGAGGGCTGCAAAAACAGCTCCGGGAGGATTGGTGTTTTCAAGCAGTTCAACCTGCATCTGGTAAATATCACCAGGATCCAGAACCACAACTTCCTGAAAAGATTCAAAACCAACTTTGGTCACATTTATGGTGTTGGGCCCTGACCATACTTCCAGAGAGAACTGGCCATTGCCCATGGTTGTTACAGAATTTGCACCTGAAGTTACCAAAGCGCCTACTACGGGCTGCATGGTGTTTGCATTGAGTACAATACCCTGAATTTGTGCAGGTTCCAGTGGCTGAATTTCCATCCCAAGATTTGGGCGGTTGGCTTGAGCGGCACCACCTGTCAGGATACATCCAACCATACCATCGGTGTTGCGTGCCCAGGTCCTTCCGGGAGCTGAGGTGGCATAAACCGTGGTTGCGCTGGTGTAAGAAGTATTGTCAAAACAAATTTCGAAAAGAATACTCGATAGTCCGTCCCAGAAGAGGGGAACATTGAATACATGCTCCTGCCATCCGGCCGAAAGCACTGTGTAGGTTCCGAACCATAATTCAGTCCAGCCTGTTTCAACAAAGCCGCTGAGGGTTGTGAGACTGGTTGTTTGTCCGCTTATTCTGAAACCAAACATGGGCTGCTGGCTGGCAGCAGGTGTAATTACATTGAATCCAAGTTTGGTGATCTCGCCTGGAGCGCCACCGGCAAGCATCATTTCTTCTGGCGTAACCAGGATCTGTGTACGTGCATCATGCCAGAAAGTATTGTAAGGGAAGCTGCTTGATGCAGTTCCGGATCCAATTACCACCTGAATCGGGCCGCTGGGGCCGCCGGCGCCAATCTGGATGCCAAAATCCATTAATGAACCCCAGGTGTAAGTGCCACAGGGATCGAGAGGTAAAACTCCACCTTCGCGTTGCATCACGCGCATGCGTGTAACGCCTTGAACCGCGTCAGCAGGTACGGTAAAAGTGTAATTAAGCGTTGCAGGAGGCATTCCCTGGAAAGTTCCGATTACTTCAGACTGATCAAAAGTCTGGTTACCATTAAAATCAATCCATACGGTACCGGCACCGTTATAATTCCAACTGCTGCATGTACCATAAGTAACAGACACACTGTAAGTGTTTCCGGGAATCAGGTCGGCCACTTTGTGGGTGAGCAATTCAAGACCAATAACACCGGGGCAACCCGTGTGGGAAATGGTCATGGTTTCTCCGGCCAGGGTCACATTGGTAACATTGGAATCACCGGTACTGGTGGGACCGCCCGAACAATACTGTGCCTGGGCGAGGGGCATGGCTAAAAACAACCCGATAACAGGCAGTACAAGCCATCGTGCAAGCTTTTGTTTAGTTTGCTTCATTTTTTCTTTGATTTAGTTATTACTATTGATAATTACTCGCAACCAAGACAATAAACTCAGGCCTTACCCTTACTCTGACCCTGTTTTTTTTTTATTTTTTTTTGATTTCTTAAAACACACTCATTATAATTCTTTCAAAGTGTTTCATTTCAGGACTATACGCGCTTGTTGGTTCATATAACAGATTTAATTTTTTTTTACCTGTGCTGGGCTAAATTAGAAAATATAGCACAAGAAGCTTGATTCGTCAAGTAAGTGTGAGGAAAAAAACAGCCGAGTTACGCCAAAATTATCCTTTCTGGCGAAAAATGAATAATCCTCAGCTATGGAAATCATCGAGCGGGGTTTATTATATTCAAAAAAAAACACATAACAGTTAATGCATTATTACATTATTTAATACTTTTAGTCAATTTTTAAGGCCAACCGGCTCAGCATGCCGATTTTGACCAAACTTGTCTTACAACCCTATCATTTATATATGGTTGCAAAAGTTGTATCCATAATTCTGACAGCGCTTTTATCCCTTGCATTTTGCAATGCAAGAAGTTCCTTTGTTCCTGATTCTGAGCTGAACGCTTTGCGTCAGGAAATTTCCGGTTTAAAAGGGAAAGAAAAAGTTGAAGCGCTATTAAGAATTGCCAATGAGGCGGTTGCGAAAAACCCTGAAGCCGGGCTTATGCTGGCTATGGAAGCAGAACAAATTGCACGAAAAGAGAAACTATCTCACAAATACAGCGACGCCCTGAAACTCAAAGCCGACGCTTATTTTTATCTCGACAGCCTGCATGCCGCTGTTCTCGCCTACAGAATGAGCGCTGAAGCCGATCTGGACAGTCCCAGGCCGCGACCCGACAGTATACTGAGAAGATTGGGCGATGCCGGCTATGTTTACTATCAGTTGGGTTGGTTCGACAAAGCAATAGAATACCATACCCGGGCGCTTGGCATGAGCAGACAAAGGAGTGACACGTCAGAAATTGCCACCAATTTGTCGAATCTGGGGTTGTCATACAAAATGACAGGACAGCATCACAAGGCCATTGAATGTTTCCTGGCGGCATTAGAACTGGATGTTCTCTGCGGAAATGATGCAGACATGTCAACCAACTATAATTCAATCGGGGTGGTTTATCATGCCTGGGGTAAACCAGACAAAGCGCTGGAATTCCTGGAGATGGCTTATAAACTGGATTTACAGAATAATGAAGAAGCCAAAATGTCAATCAGGCTTAGCAATATCAGCAAAATCTATATGAGTATGCAGATGTACGACGAAGCACTTCAGGCGCTCGAGACGGCCCTGGAAATTGACCGGCGCCAAAAGAATCCTGGAAGAATTGCCACACGCCTGCACGGACTGGGAAGTGCGAATAAGGCTTTGAATCATTTCGACAAGGCACTTGAGTACTATAATGAAGCGCTTGATATATTCCGCTCGCTGAATCTTGAATTCAAAATTGCAAGTCTGCTGATTCATACCGGTGATTTATTTTTCGAGATGGGAACCCCCCGTCGGGCCGAAGATTACTATCTTGAAGGCTATGAGCTTGCATCCAAAATCAATCTTCGAACCACTGAAATAGAGGCATCACATGCGCTCTACAAACTTTATAAAGACCAGGGAAAGTTTGATCAGGCACTGAAGTATTTTGAAGAATACAAGATAATGCGCGACTTGGTATTTTCGGAGGAAAGCGCACGCCTTATCAACGAGTTTGAGGTGAAATACGAAACCGAGAAAAAGGAGAGGGAAAACCAGTTGTTGCTGAAGGAAAACCTGATCAGGAAGCAGAACCAGCAATTCTCGGTTGTAGTGATCCTCATATTGGTTTTGTTATCATCGAGTGTTTTATGGGCTTTTTTGCTAAAGCGCAAGTCGCTTTTGCAAAGTAGGGAGCTTTTTGCAAGGGAGAACGAGTTATCGCAATTAAAGATTGAATCGGTTGAAAACCAGAATGCTTACCTGAAAGAAATGCTCTTTGCCGAAGAAGAAATCAAGAAGCTGCAAATGAAAAGCCTGGAACAGCAGAAACAGGAACTTACTACGGCTGCCATGCTGATTGCCAATAAAAATGAGGTTTTTGAAAAGTTGAAAAAACTGGCTGAACAAATCAAAATCAAAGAAAACAACACAGGCCATGAACTTGCAAAAGAGATCATCGCCGAAATTGACCGCCAAACAGATCTGAGCGACCAATGGGAACAATTCAAGATTCATTTTGAATCCATCCACAGGTCGTTTTTTGAGAACCTGCGAAACCTTGATGGTTGCCTTACCCAAAACGACCTGCAGCTTTGTGCCTACATTAAGCTTAATCTTTCCACCAAGGAAATTTCCAGGTTGATGAACATAACCCCTGAATCAGTAAATACACACCGCTACCGTTTGCGCAAAAAGCTCAACCTTGCGAACGGAGAAACACTGGATGAATTGGTGCACAGGCTTTAATTGAAGCCAGGTTTGAAGACCCAAGACCCAAGACTCAAATCCCAGTTAAATGCACTGATATATGTTTTTTACAGGAATATGATGTGCTGAGTAAATGTTATACCAAAATTTATTAATTTAGCCACTACTCACACTACTGTCATTTTTGGCTATGAAAGAGCTCTCCTTACCCATGTACTTTTCATTTTTTTGTTTCAGAATCATGACGATTGCAGTCTTTACCTTTCTCATGGTATTGGGTGCAGTTGGATCAGAAAACCCTCCAGCAAAACAGATTACTGATTCGCTTGAAATGGAGCGATTAAAGACGAAGTATGAAACACATCTAAAGGCAAAAAGCCTTGACAGTGCAAGATTGTACCTTGATTCTGTTCACCTTATAGCCAAAAAATCGGGGATGCGCCTGAAAATCGCTGAATACCATTTCAATTACAGTTTGATTGAAAGAGCTGCGGGCAACATGGATGCCTATATCGGGTCTCTGGAAAAGTCAATCCCCCTTTTTTTACGAGAAAATGCCTGGAAACGAGCCTCAATGGCACATACAGCAATTGGACAGGAATATGCCCGGCAACAAAAAAACAAAGAGGCCCTTGGGCATTTTACAAAATCACTCAGCCTGCGGGAGCGCGACGGAGATTCGCTTGGCATGGCCAACAACCTGATCAACCTGGGTGGACTCAGTTATTTAACCGGTAATCTGGCCGATGCCTCCGATTATTTCTACCGGGCTTTGCGTCTGGCCGACGACATGAATAACATGAACCTGAAGACCCTCATCTTAATGAACCTGAGCAATGTTCATCTGAAACAGAAAAACCACATCAAATCAATTGAATACCTTGAGCAGGCGCTTGTTTACCGCAGGGCCACAGGCAACCGTAAAGGCGAAAGCGACATTTTGCTGAACCTGGGGAATGCATATCAGGATCTTGGTGATCCGGACAAAGCATTCGGGTATTATATCCAAACCTTAAGAATAAAAGAAGAACTGGGCGATGACCTGCGGGGATTGATGCGCGTTTATAATAATCTTGGTGTTATTGCGAGAGACCGCGGAGAGGACTCAACAGCCATTGCCTATTATGGCAGAACCCTGGAAATTGCCAGGCAACTCAACGACCGGTATGGAGAAGCCCTGGCCTTAAGTAATCTGGGTTCACGAATGATGGCCAACAATAACCCGGCAGCCCTTCCATTGTTGCTTGAGAGTTTGCAGATCACGCATGAGATCGGTCACAAAAAGCAGAAACTATCTACCTACGATAATCTGCAACAGTATTACAGTAAGTTTGGTGATTTCAAACAGGCATATTTTTACGCATTACATTACCAGGCATTGTACGATTCTATTTATAATGAAGAAAGCGCTGCCAAAATCATTGAACTGCAAACGCAGTACGATACCGAAATGAAGGAGAAAGAAAACCAGATTCTGCGCGAACGCGAAAGAATACAAATGCTCAGAAACCGCCTGCTGATTTTGTTGCTGCTTATTTTCGCATTTCTTGCCCTTTCGTTGTATATTTTACTCAGGCTGAAGCGTAAATCGCTCAGGCAAAGCAAACAATTGTTTGAAAAGGAGATCGAACTTCGCAACCTGGAACGTGAAAAAAGCGAAAAGGAAAACCAACACCTTCAGGAGGTTGTTTTTGCCGAAGAACAGATCAATAAACTGCAGCGCCGTCAGCTTGACGAAAAAAACCGTGAACTGACGGCTTCAACAATGCATGTAATCAATAAAAATGAGGTGCTGAGCAATATACGCCAGCTTGCAGTTAAAATGCAGAATGGCGAAAGTAAAGACAAAGAAGCCCTTATTCAGCAATTAATCCGCGAGGTGGATAATAACATCAATTTTGATGAGCAATGGGAGCAGGTGAAAAAGCATTTCGAATCGGTTCACAGCGGTTTTTTTGAACGGCTTATTGAACGCTATCCCACCCTTACACAAAACGACCTTAAATTATGCGCTTATCTGCGCATGAACCTTTCTTCAAAAGATATTAGCCAGATGCTGAACATCAGCATTGACTCGGTTGTGACCAAGCGATACCGTCTCCGAAAGAAACTCAGGCTGGAAAATGATGAAAACCTTATCACTTTTCTGGCAGAGTCCTGATTGACGGATCCTCGCTTTTTCAGGCAAACAATGCCCTTGCTGTTCCGGATTCTTTCATTGATTTTCATTGGATCCAAGCTTTCAACTTAGCTTGTTTTTGTAGCTGAACAGGCCGTGTGTTTTGGCTGTTCATCGGGTTGTTGTGTCTATTGTGTTGGTATTTAGCGTTTTGCTGAGCAGAGAAACTTTTGTGTGTTCATATAAAGTCTATGTACAAAATTTGCCCTGCCCACCCGTGCAGTTTATTTTTACCTTCCTAAAACCTCATAAAAATGACCCGACATTTTCAAATCACACTAGAAGGCGAAATTCAGAGAAAAGGCTTCCGCTTTCACACCTTCCTGGCTGCACAAACTTTTAATCTTAATGGTTCGGTGAGTATTGAAGAAGACAGGATAATCATCAACGCCGAGGGCGGCGAAGAGAACCTGAATGGGTTCATACATTGGTGCCGTAAGGGAAACGGGGGAAAAACAACAGTGCATGTGATTGAAAAACCACCGGTATATTATAATGACTTCCTGATTCTTTGAAACCAGCAAATACATTCAACATTAAATTCTAATTATGATCATTATGAAAAAGCTACTCCTGATCTCCGTTGTTTTACTCATTGCATGCCTGCAAATTCAGGCCCAGGGCCATTTATGGACAGGCGCTATTGACACCGACTGGCATAAAGCCGGCAACTGGACGCCGGCCATTGTCCCGAATTCCACGCATCATGTTTTCATTCCATCAGCTCCGGCGAATCAGCCAAAAATAACTGGTGCAGCTGGAGTATGTAATAGCTTTACGCTAGAAGCAGGAGCGTCCTTAACAATACAAGCTACTTCTGCAAGTATAGCTACTCTTACAACTTTAGGGAATGTAACAATTTCAGGACAATTATTTTTAAATGGTTATTTTGTGATAGGGACTAACAATCCTGCCAAATTGATTGCAGGTAATGTAATATGGAACAGCAGTTCATCTTTTTCAACATCTGGATTTCCTGGTATTGATGTGAATGGTAACTGGACGTTTGCTGCCGGATCAAATATAAACATGGGCAGTTGCAGCGTGAATTTTATCGGCAACAATGATTCGGAGATTTTCAGCAACAGTGCTACCAGTCAATTCGGTTCGCTATATGTGAATAAAACCTCAGGCGCAAAAGCTAATATCAACTACGCTTCAACAAGCAACCTAAGAATCTTCATGCTAAATATACAAACAGGTCAGTTGAACGGATCAGCTGACATAACCACAATCGTTAGCGGACATTTTAACAATAGCGGCGGATTCAAATTTTACCAGGGAACCGTAAGCCTTCAGAGCACACTTGCAACCCAGCAGCTACAGGTCAATCCCGGCGATTTCTTCAACCATCTCACCATCAATGGCAGTGCTACGGTAACCTTAAACAACGATCTTGAAATTTTGGGAAATTTCACACTTTTGTCGGGTACTTTTAATCCAAACGACCACACCATAAAGGTATGGGGCAACTGGAGCAATATAGCAGGGCCGGATTATTTCATTGAAGGGCAGGGCAAGGTCATATTTTTTTATGTGATCAACAAATCGGGTGAAAGGGATTTGTATGACCACGAAATAACACATTCCGAGCATTTTAACATTCTTGAAGTGTATAACCAGTTCGGGGGGCACATCATCATCAACAATCCTTCGGCAACGGTTAGCTGTAACCAATACAGTTTTGTTTCGGGCGGAATCAAAGTATTGGCGGGAACATTTACCGCGCTTGATCTTTTACCCGAAGGTATTTGCGGCTACTATGAACTGGCAAGCGGCGGCACGATCAACTTAACTGATTATCATGTTGACCTGAACGGAACTGTTGTGATCCATGGCGGTGAGTTTAATGTTTACGGTGAGGGCGTTGAGAGTTTCTGGCCTTTCAGTGGCAACGCTTCGCTTACCATGAGCGATGGGGTACTGGATTTTCATAATAACGGCATCTATATTCAGAACCATGCCACTTACACGTTTGAATCAAACATCAGTGGAGGCACTTTCAGAATTAACGGAAATTTTTACTGTGTTCGTTCCGATTTTCAACCCACAGGCGGAACGCTGGAACTTTATGGTCATCAAAATGTCATTCTGTTATTGGAAACGGGAAATAACCTGCACCATCTTCTCATCAACAAGCCCTCCGGTACCGTGACTTTGAATGCCGATATTGCAGTGACGGGCAACCTGAATATTGAGTCAGGGACCCTCATGGCTGGTGATAAGGTTGTTAGCATCGGCGGCAATCTTAATAAAAACACCGGAATTTTCAATAAAGGCACAAGCAGGGTTATCTTCCAGGGGAATGATCACCAGTTCATTAATTCAAACTTCAGTTTTTACACTCTTGAGATTGATGCAGCAACCATTGTAGCTGTTAATGCAAATATGGGAACCACAACTTGTGAGTTTTTCGACTGGACAAGCGGGATCTTCGAGGTGAAAGGAGGCTCAACCTTTATAGCAAACAATTTGTCTGATCCGGGAATCTATGGAAACTGGGTTCTGCATGAAAATGGAACCATACACCTGAATTCTTACAGTTCGGTTGATCTGAATGCGGGCCTCGTGATCTGGGGAGGTGAGTTTAACATCTGGGGCGGCAGTCAGGATAGCCGCTGGACGCATGCAGCCGATGCACACATTTTTATGCAGGGTGGTGTACTAAGCTTTCATGACCAGGGAATTATCATCTCGGACACTGACTTTGATTTCACACATAATATTACAGGCGGTATAATCAGAACCACCGGGGCATTTCAGAACACGCTGGAATCTTTTACCCCATCAGGCGGCGCCATTGAGCTGTTTGGGCCTGGCGAGGCAAACATATCATCAACCGCAGCGCTGCACACCCTCATCGTTGATAAAATCATTTCTAATGACCCTCCCAAATATGGACTCGTTGATTATTCCCGTAAAAATCTGATGCGGAACTCAGCAGACTTGTCATTAAACGGCGACTTGATAATTGAAAGTGGTGGTCTGGAATTCAACACCTGTAATCTGACCGTTAAGCAGAATGTTGATATCCGATCCGATGGATGGCTCAGGTTGTCAGAGGATTCAAAACTGATGATGTTCCCATCAAGATGGATTGCCGTAAGGGGTGAATTGGTTCTGAATGGAACCGGGCAGCATCCGTCAGCAATTAAAATTGCTGACGGCCAAACCGGGTATTATACCTGTACTGTGCTGGAAGGGGGGTCGATTTCGGCAAATCACGCTCATTTTTCCGACATGCATTCAATTACTGTATCAACTGATGGCCTGGTTGACCCCGAAAATGCTTTTACAGATTGCGTTTTTGAAAATGGTTTCAACAGCATGCTCTCAATCAACAATGATCAGAATTTGGTAATTCGTGGCGCTCAGTTCCCGTCAAACTCAGCTCCGGTGAATGTGAGCAAAGTGGCTGATATGGGTATGTTGCTGTTCGTTGATGCCGCAGGGCCTTTTGCCGGCGAAGCTTTTGAGGCTGACCCATGGAACCGCATCCATTGGAGTTCGGGTCAGCCAGGCTTGTGGACAGGTATAGTTTCAAAAAACTGGCACGATCCGCTTAACTGGGACGATGGCATGGTTCCCGATGAAGAAACCGATGTTTATATTCCGGCTTTTGTGCCGAACTATCCTGAGGTTAAGCTAAATGCTGTGAGCGCCAACCTGCTGCTCGAAGGCGAACTTGCCATTTCGTCGGATGTAATGCTTACCGTTAATGGAACCATAGATATACACGGCCATCTGTTGATTGCAGGGATGGAATCAGGTTTAACGGTTTACGGAGTAATAAACTGGCATGAAAACTCTACCGCTGATGTTGAGGGACACTTCAAGATTTACGGCCACTGGAATTTTCTGACCGGATCAAATGCATTTTTGACTGGCGGTTATGTAAACTTCTATGGGGCTCCTTTTTCTGCCATCACTTGTAACAGTGATAATGCCGCCTTTAATAATATTTGCATTTACACCCTGCCTGACTTTTCTACTGAAGTAGTTAATTCAAATAGCAATTTGGTAATCAACGGGTCTCTGTCAATTATGAACGAAGCAGAGTTCTATTGTTTTGCCGATATTACAACCATCATTCGGGGAAGCATCAACTTTTTTGAGGGGGGTGTTTATCAGTTCACTGCAGGCAGCGTAATATTTGAGAGCAGTCAGGGTTCGCATTTTGTTAAAGGTTGTGAAGATTGCAGATTTGAAAACCTTATTATTAATTCAAATGGAATCTTCACCTTATTCAATGAGATAATCATTAGTCAGGATCTGACGATTAATGCCGGGTACTTTACACCCAGGAGTGAGTCAGTGATATATCTGGGTGGTAACCTTGAAAATAATAGCTCATTCAGTGATTTTACACAATTTAGCAATCGCTTTGTGTTCAATGGCTTTTGGAGCAACCAGTTCATTCATGGAGATGTACATTTCGATATTCTTGAGATCAACAAACCCGAATACGGCCTTCACCTCAGCAGCCTTACCAGTGAAGTGTCATGTAATTTGTTTGACTACAGGCAAGGCTTTGTGGTCGCATACGATGGAGCAGAATTCACGATAGAGAGTTTTGCCGGAAACCACGGCATTGTTGGCGAATTCGTTGTGAACGACGACGGAACCATTAACTTTTACAACCCTGGCAAATCAGTTGATATCAACGCCGAACTCAGGTTCAATGGCAATGGGCAGATGAATGTGTTTGGCGGAACAGCCAACAGCGTGTGGGGCAACCACTCCGATGTGATTTTTTATATGGACAACGGTGTGCTGGATTTCAAAGATGTTGGCATACACATTCCTGATAATGCCTATAGCCTTTGGAGCAATATTACCGGTGGAACCATCAGAACCACCGGCGATTTAATTTCCGAAAAAAGCAGCTTCAATCCTGATAGCGGTGAAATTGAGTTTTATGGAGAGGGTTATGTTCACCTAAAAACCAGCAATGGAAGCGCGCTTCACAACCTTAAAGTCAACAAACCTGATTCCGGGCCAAATCCTTCAAGTGTAACCTGTAATGAATCTGCCAAAATAAAAAACTCCATTCTGATTGAACAAGGTTTATTTGATGTTACTTACGGCACAATTGAGTGCAATCAGATAGAGCTTTCGAATGGTGGACGTTTTAGCGTTATTTCCGGAACAATAAAATTTGAAAATAATGGTGGCTTGCTTGTCGGGCCCGGAGGCATTTTAAGCATAGAATCAGATCCGGAAAAATCAGTTTTTACGGGCATTGAACCTGACGACTATTATTATTTCACGATCGAAGCCGGTGGACATATCCTGGCCGAGAATGCCATTTTTGAAAACATGAACGAAGATGGGATAAATATTCAGGCCGGTGCCAATGTTAACCAATATTATGCATTTACGAATTGCTGGTTCCGTGACGGTAAACCGGGGCCGGCATCGGTATTGCTGACTATTGATTGTCTGCATGACCTGCTCATCAAAAATGCGGTATTTTTTGAGAACACCTGGGGTGGGGATTATAACGTAAGAAAAACAAGCACCTCAGGAAATATAGTCTTCTCTGATGCCAGTGGCTTGTTTGCCGGCGAAGCTTTTGAGGATGATCCCAATAATCAGGTTCACTGGTTGGGTTATCTTGAATTTGAGCAAAGCATTGATGGTTTTGTGGTGGGCAGCAACATGAGCCACTGTTTTGATGCTTTTAATTTTCTGAGTGTTTCCGGCCTGGTTGTGCATGAAGGTGGGGATGCCTCACTCATTGCCGGGCAAAGGATTAGAATTCTTCCGGGTTCTCACTTTCACAGCGGCTCAACGGTTCGCGCATACATTACCACCACTTTTGAATTCTGTGAACAACCGCTCAGCATGATGGCGGCTGTGATTGAAGAACCGCTCATTGAAAAAGTTCAGGAACACGATTTGACAAAGGAATCATTTAAGAATGCTTTTTCGATCCGGGCCTTTCCCAATCCTACAAAAGGGCAGGTTACCATCGATATTCATGATTCAGGGCGATCAATGTTTAAGATTGAAATTTTCAACATTCATGGTGAAAGGGTTCTGCTTGCTGAATCTCCGCAATCATCTCGCCAAGAGATTGATTTAACCGCATTCAGCCCGGGAATCTACTTCGCACGTTTATTCATGGATGAGGGCATTGGGGTCGTCAGAATCCTGAAACAATAGGCCTTTAGTCCACTTTGGAATTTGTTTTATGTGTCCGGGATTCCGATTGCATGTTGCAATTAATCAGGGCTTTGTCGCACTAAGAGAATTTGCTATTGCTTTTAGGATGAGCTATCGGGGCCGCATCACAATTTTTTTTTGACTTATCTGTCATTTTTTCCAGCACCAAAACTTGCTTTCTGCCGAGCATTGATATATCTTTACACCCCTAATGATAAGTGATATGGCTTGCCATTTACCGATGATTGTCTCAGGTAATATTGACAACACCGGCTACTGGCTTTATGCTTGAGGGAAGAGAAAGCATTACACATAATCATTTTAGTGAGGCAGAAGTAAGGTTGCGCTTCGGCTAGGGCCGGGTTCAACAACCACGCTCTGAATGAATTGGTGAAATGGAGCCGGAAAGGTTCTGAGGTAAGCGTGGTGGAGGCACATTACACAAAGGCGAAAATTGTCGCTAATAAAGATTTCCAGATTTTCTGAAATATTAATAATTATCAACATGAAAGCAATTCACATTTCATTTTTGCTTGTGGCGATCGTACATTCTGCCTATGCACAAACATTTTTTGTCAGCAGAAAAGATGCCATGGATATTGCCTGCAGGCATTATGCACTATCAAAAAGCTATGACAGGCATGGTTTTGAGGAATTGAAACCAGAGTTACTTTTTGAGCGAACCAACAACGATACCACCACCTGGTATGCTGTGGGCTTCTCAAACAGGCCGGGCAAAGTTTTTGTTTCGGCAACAGAGCTTGCCTATCCCATTATTGGCTCTACAGCAACCTCGGGGTTTGACACCGCCGATGTCTCTCCGGCACTGTTGTGGCTGTTGAGGAAACATGAAAATAAAATACTAGAGTTGATAAGGAGTACAAAAAGCGGAAAGCACACACCTGCATTACAGAGTGAATGGGAGGAAATGAGAAGTTTGTTTCAGGAGCCGGGCCGTTATGAGAAAAACGACAGATTTATTTTCGACACCGTAGGCCCTCTTGTTACGGCTCATTGGGGTCAGACCGACCCATACAACAAGGAATGTCCGATGAGGAATTTCGGAACATGGTCATGCAGAACAAAAGCTGGCTGCGGGCCTATCGCTATGGCCCAGTTGATGCACTACAACGAATATCCGCCAACCTATAATTGGCGTAATATGCCCAATGCCGCACCTTTGCCAACAAACGATGTTGCCAAACTCATCAGGGATTGCGGCGATTATGCCAAATCCGTCTATTACTGTGACTGGACAGCAACACATATTTCATATATTGATGATGCGATGCGTGTTTTTGGCTACCAAACCGCCCGCCATGATGATGATATTGATGAACCACTGCACAGACACAGGAAATTTACTCAAAACATCAGAGGAGACCTTGTTAGTGGATTCCCTGTTATCGTGGATGGCTACGAAGAATGGAATATCAGCGACTGGCATCTTTTTATCCTTGATGGTTATACAGGAACGAATGATGAAGCAGGGAAGTTTCATATCAACTGGGGGTGGTTTGGATCAGATGATGGCTGGTACAGGCTCGACAACTGTGATCCGCCAGGGAGCGGAGGTCCTTACAATTATAATCAAGGTGTTGTTTGGAAATTGCATGTTCCCGGAGAGGTGAAACTGGTGAATCCTGCACCCGGTAGCGCTGTCAGGTCTTTTACCGATATTCCAGTGGCTTGGCTGAGCTTTGGCCGTGCAGGAGAACTTGATAGCGTCTATTTAGACTTGGACATTAATGATTATAAGGTAAAAGGAGCTTACCAACCCGAGAACAGAGTCAGATTCAGGGTTGCCAACAATCCCGGGCAAAATGTGCATGTTATTCAACTTGAGACCCCTTTGATCGCACGCAACGACTCTGTGGCGGCATACATGACCGTGATGGCTTTTGGAAATGAGGGCAACAACTATAAACATAAGTATGTGTCAGAGAAGGTTAAGTTTTACCTCAAAGACGGGGAATATGCCGAATTCATTTCTCCCACAAACTCAAGTGTTCTAGTTGCCAGTTTACCAACTTTCATTTCCTGGCACTACAATGAGAATGTAAATTCAGTGACTAACCCCACTTTCTCAATCAGATATTACAAAGTATCTGGGCCATCCAGTTCGCCTTACAACGGACAGATAATCTCTAACCAGCCTGGAACCTCGTGCACCTGGATGGTGCCGTTTAATCTACAGGGCACATACAAACTCGAAGGGTATTACACAGGCGATGCGGGAATGCGGTTTTGGAGCGAACCCTTCACAGTTATCTCCGGCCCGGAAATGAACCAGACTATTCCTGCAGCGAACTCGCAATGGGTCCCCGGCACCACCATGGACATTACCTGGACAACCAATTTTGCAGGGAATGTGCGTATCAAACTCACCAGGCTGGACGACTGGAATCCTGCCGACACACTTATCATTGCAGAATCCGCTCCAAACAACGGGTCATATTCCTGGCCCATACCGGAGAATATTACTCCAGGTGTACTTTATACTATGGAGATCAGAAGTCTGCAATATCCGGATATTTATAGCGGTGTTGCTTTCTTTACGATCAGAAAAATAATTGATATAACTGCACCAATGGCTGAGTCGGTGGTGGAGCGCGGTAAAAACTTCCTGATAAACTGGGTTGATAATTTCCCGGAAAATGTCAGGTTATATTTGTATAAGGCCGGGGCGCTCCAGGATGTTATTGCTACGAATACTGAAAGTGATGGGTCTTATTCCTGGTTCGTTCCCAATTTTCTTCAGACCGGAGGAGGTTATCAGATTAAAATCGAAAGTGTTTTGGATGCAAGCATTTTCGATTGGAGTCATTATTTTACCATCTCCGACCCTGGTTTTATCAACATCTTATCTCCAGCACCCAATGCCGCATGGGATAGGGGAGAAACCCATACGATTAACTGGACGCACAATGTTACAAATTTCTTTAAGATTGAACTATTGGATTACAGCACAAATCCCGCAGGAACAACAGTTATTGAGAATCTTATTTACAAACAACCTGAGGGATATCAATGGGCAGTCCCCGTGAATATCACTCCCGGTAGTTTATATAAAATCAAGTTGTCTGAAGCTCCTGGCCTTGCAGTAACAGCAGAAAGTGAATATTTTAGCATTGCTCCCGGGCCAACCATAACAGTTACATCTCCAAATGCCACTTCTGTTTGGCGAACCGCTCAAACCAGGACTATTGAGTTTGATGCCAACTTTTCAGGCCCTGTAAACATTGATTTATACAAACAGAGTTTAACTCCAAGCTTGGTTAGCAGAATTGCTACAAACCATCCGAGCACAAGCAATTATTCGTGGGGCATATCACAGGATTTGGAACCAGGAACCGATTATTACATTCGAATCAGTTCTCCGCAATACAATGTCTTTAGTGATTCCGAATATTTCACAATCCAGCAAGGAGCGTGGGTGAGGGTGGATATTCCTGAGGCGGGTGCTCAATGGGCTTCAGGCACCTCTCAGCAAATTTATTTTGTTACACGCAGCGCTAACCGGCCCTTTACCATCAGGCTCAAGGAATTAAGCCTGGGAATAAACGAGGTGCTGGCTACAGGTGTATATAGTAGTATTGTGCAGAATGCCCAAGGTTTTTATTACGGCACCTATACATGGTCAGTTCCTGGCAATGCCTTTCCATCAGCAAATTACAAAATTGAGGTGATGTCTGAGCTAAATAGCTTGGTGGTTGACCAATCGGATCCTTTTACCATCTATAGCCCTTCAGGGTATTTCATCACTATTATTCAACCCAACGATACATGCGTGTGGAAGGCACAAACTCAAAGACAAGTGCAGATAGAGCGTAATTTTTCCGGGAACTTTTGGGTTTATTTGTATAAAGGTGAAAACTATTTCTGCCAAACAATTGCCTACACTTCAAGCAATAATTTTTCAGTAAACGTGCCCGACGGATGTGGGGTTGGAGCTGATTTCAGATTGAAAGCAGTTCATGCCGGGAATTCAGACATTTTTGGTTTTAGCGAATATTTTGAGATAACACTACCTGACCAAATCCAGAATATCAGCACGAGCACAACAGAAATCAGGGCAAATGACAGTGTGTGGATATATTGGGAGGACAATTTAATTGAAAACGTGAAAATCGAGCTAATGCACACCGATTCCATTATCATGGATACGGTGTATCATCTGATCACCCCTTCAACTGAGAGTGATGGGAGCTATTTATGGGGCGTTCCAGGCAATTTCCCGTTTGAAACATGGTTCAAATTAAAGGTTTCAAGTATAAATACATGGGTGTCTAACAAAACACCATTGTTTAAGATACATTTTCCACATTTTATTCATATTAATACACCCACTGCCGGTCAGGATTGCCTTAATGGCGAAACCTATCCGATTGACTTCGACCATAATTTTATTGATCCAAACGAAGTGTTCAGGATACAACTCTATGATGGCGATGAGTTTGTGAAATTAATTGACGATTGGGTAAATCCTGGCGGCAACAATTATTTTTGGAATATTGACGAATCATATATGCAACTGCCTTTCGGAAATAGTTACCGTATAAAGGTATTTGCAATGAATAAGCCTGAAGTTTTCAGCTTCAGCGACCCCTTTACCCTGGTTCAATGCCATCAGGTAGATTTCAGCTTGGGAGCTGACACGACAATCGCACTGGATGAGGGCTTGTATTTAATTCCTACTGACGGGTTTGAAAGCTACTATTGGCCGTTGTGGAATTATAACGGACAGTTAGCGTATGTAACAGGTAATGATTTTGGACTGGGGACTCATGCGGTGATATGCCATGCCACTCTTGTTGAAGGGTGTATGAAAACCGATACCATGATTATCAGTGTTACTTCCAATCCTTGTTTTGCAAATGCCATGTTCAGGGCTATCCCTTTGAGCGGAATCAGCATCTGCGACACGTATCAGTTTATCTGCGTAAGCGATTCCACTTATTATTACCAGCTTGAGTGGGATTTTGGCGATGGCACCACCCTTAACACACATTCGCTGGTGGTTGAACACACCTTTCCTGGTCCGGGTGAATATTTGGTTACTTTTAAGAACTTTGACCCAGATTACGAAGACTGCTATGCCGAACACAGCGAAACCATTGTGATTCAGCCCTCACCCGAAATCAGCCTCAGCCATGAGGTTTCAATTGACACTGTCTGGCTCATTGCAGGATTCCAGGGCGTTGGGGATTATCGGGTAAACTGGATACTCGACGGACAAATGATCAAAAGTATCCTCAACCCCAATGTGTATTCTGATACACTTGTTTATGTGTTCCCCGAAAACGCGATGTATCGGTTGTATGCCGAGGTTTATGATACTCTGTATTCCGGCTGTGTATACAAAAACCAATACCTGGATGTGAGCATTACAGATATTCCACTCTGCCGCAGCACACGGTTCGATTACGCGGTGATCCCCAAATACGGTTATGGCAGCGGCAATCGTAATGCGTTTGAATTTTATACCGCCGTAAACCACGGCATGGAACAATTTCTGCTTTCAATTGATCTGGGCGATGGCTCGCCACCGGTATATATGCCTGGGCTTGAAGCGGTATTTGATTATGCTTACGAACCGGGTGTTTATGTATTTACTATTACTCTGGAAAATTTTATTACCGGATGTTTCCATTCAATAAACGATACCGTAATTGCCCAACCTGTTCTTGATGCCGGGTTGCCGGACTATGTTGAAGACTGCGATGAAACAGTTTTGCAAGTTAATGAAGGGGGTCACTTTATACATTGGTGTGATTCCAGTAATGTTTCGTCCAGGTTGGTTTCGGCCTCCGGAGATTATTGGGTGCTTATTATTGACAGCCTCGGTTTTTACAGGTTCGACAGCACACAGGTAAGTATTTTTAATTCACCCGATGTGTTTATCTCCCCTTTGCCTGTACTTTGCGGAAACGAAGAATTATACTTTTTCAGCGAAGGAATACCTGTTGGCGGGACTTATAGCGGGAATCATATTTCAGGGAATATATTTAATATCGCCGGGGCCGGTCCCGGCTTTCATATCATTACTTATCACTTCATGGATACAAACGGTTGCGAAGGCACAGCACAGTCAATTCTTGAAGTGGAAACTGCGGGCGAAGGACCCATTTATCTGCAGAATATTATCATCTCAGAAGATTCTTACTTTTCTGCCTCCATGATACAGGCCGGCAGCAATGTAACCGGCTCTATGCCGCCTGGTCCCTTTGTGGTGGCTCCAAATGGCAACGTTTACCTTAAAGCAGGCACTAATATTATTTTAAAACCCGGCACACACATACAATCCTCGGCCGGTCTTAAGGCTGTCATCCTGCCACTGAATTGTACACAACTAAACAGGAGTGTGGTTGAATTCAGTGATTCAGCCGGTGAGGTAGAAACAAATATTTACCTTTACCCTAATCCAACGCAAGGTTTGGTAACATTGCTGTTTGACAACTGCCAGCCAGGCGGGTACACGCTGGAGGTTTTCGACAGCCGGGGTCAAAAGGTGATGCTGCTAAACAATATCACAGACAAGCAGGCCACATTCGACCTTTCAAACTATACCAATGGTTTATATTTTGTCAGGGTTTTTAATGCAAAATCGGCTTTCAATGTAAAAATGATAAAGAACTAATGTTTTGTCAGTTTTAGGTGTAGCTATCCTTTAAAAGTGATGACCTTTTTTTAATACAATTAGCAGTATTTATTATTTAATCCATCACTTTGTTTTGCTCTCTGGTTTAGTCGGGCTTCTTAAAGCATTCGCTTTTAGCTGATTATTTGCAATTCTTATTCTAATGTTTTAAGCCTTCATAAAATCAGTGTCTCCGACGCTTCAGTAATTACTACTGTAAGACAATTTTCAACTTGTCTATCATTTGTCTATTGCCAAAATTTGGACAGGGCTGGCGTGGGTCAGTAATTTTACACTAAAATCTGAGCGTCTATGAAGAGGCATCTGCAGTTTGTAATAAAAGGGAAGGTTGAGAACACCGGTTTCCGGCTTTACGCGCTTTGGGGAGCCAGTGAGTGCAACATCAAAGGCGAGGCCCGCCAACATGAAGGAAAGATCATTGTTGATGCCGAAGGCAGCCCCCCCGACCTGAACCAATTTACGGAATGGTGCAAAAAAGGACCGGCAGGATGCCTGATTGAGTCATTTGAAATAAGCGAACATGAGATTTCAGGCTACCAGGACTTTAAAATTCTTTAAAACCATAAACCCCACTGATGATGAGAAAAACAAACAACCCCACCGGTATTTTTACCACCATGCTGCTGTCTATTTGCATTGTTATGATGCAAACAGCATTTTCACAAACCGATTGCGATCCACCATGTGAGCATCCTACTGATTCTTCTGAACCGGATGCATCCGGCAACCGGAGTAATCCATGTTCCAACATCATATCGCTTGGTGCAGGAGGCCCTGCAAATCTGCAGTATTTTGTTCAGAATGGAACCGGAGTATGGCCAACCTCTTTTTGCTATACCCAGGTTTGTAACGGAAAAGAGCAGATATATAGTTTTACGGCTCCTTATTCTGGTATATATAAGATTCATGTTACCTACACCAATTTTCAATACGTAGCATATCATTGGAAATCAGAGCCCTGTTCTTCTGCAGGATGGAACTGCATAGAGCTTCCTTATAACCCGGGTACCTATGGAAACATGAACTGGACAGCCGGCACTACATACTATATTCTGCTTGATGCTCGAACCGATATAACCACAAACCATCAGTTTTACCTGGGTGTTCCTGAAGCCCCGGGAACCTGGTACGGCACTGTCAGTCCAAATTGGCACAATTCCAGCAACTGGAGCGGTGGCTATGTGCCTAATGAAACCGTTGACGTAGTCATACCTTCCGGAACAACCTATCAGCCTAATGTTCAAAACAACAATGCCAAATGTAAGTCGCTCACGGTTCAGGCCAATGCAACGCTCAATATTGGGGCGTATGAACTGCATGCCCACGGGGCCGTGAATATTCATGGAGCATTGAACATGACAAGTACCCTGAGTAAGTTAAGGACCGAATCGGATATTAACTGGCATCCGGGTTCCTCGGCAAGCCTGACAGCAAGTTCAACAATATTTGTGAGAGGCAATTGGGAGTTTATGAACGGAGCCAATATTCAACTGAACACCGGTTTTGTGGATTTCTTCGGAAGCGGCAACAGTTACATGAGAACCCTGGATGCAGGCAGCCATTTTTACCATGTTAGAAATAACAAGGCAGGCACACTTCTGGGACACAGTGGAGCCTCCACCCAGCCCTGCCGGATCAATGGAAACTTATTCATCTACAACAATTGCAAACTGAGCAGCAATAGCATTCATAACATACAGCTAGGTGGCTATGTAAACAATATGAGTGGTATGATTCAATTGGCCAACGGTACATTTGTTTTTGGCGGAGCGGGTAGTTCCTCAACTTTTATGACTGGTGATTATTTTAACCATGTTACCATCAATTCAAGCAGCGAAACTACATTTAACAGTAATATTGAGATCAGAGGCAACCTCGTTATTCAAAGTGGAAAACTAAGTGTGGGCGATAAAACCATTACCCTGAAAGGCGACTGGAAAAACGACGCTTTCCCAACAGGGTTTGATGCCGGAACCGGCCGGGTGATATTTAACCGTGCTGCCGGCCACCAGCATATATATTCTAGTGAGAACTTCAATATTATGGAAGTTGATATGAATGCGGCAGTCCGGATCACAAACGCCGCACATACGGTAACCTGCAACCAATACGATTGGACAAGCGGTGGAATTGATGTTCTTTCCGGTACTTTTACAGCACTTGATCTGGCGCAAAACGGCCTCTATGGCGGCTTCTGGGTAAATCCGGGTGGAACGATCAACATAACAAACAGCACCGGCAGTACCTGGGTTGACTTGCGCGGCTCGGTCAATATACTTGGCGGAACCATGAACCTTACGGGAACCTATGCCGATTGGCCTTATGCCAACGGGGCAAACTTTACCATGACCGGTGGCGTGCTTGACATAAAAACCTGTAATTTTAGAATCTACAGTGGCAATACCTGGACATATAATATTTCAGGCGGAACCATAAGGCTTGGCCGGGGATATGAAAGCCAACGTGCTGATTTTACTCCTGCTGGCGGGACAGTTGAGTTTTACGGAACTACTGATTGGTCAATTAACCAGGCAAACGGCTCCACCCTGCACCACGTTAAAATCAACAAAGGCGCCAGAGAAGGCGACGAAGATCAGATCAGCGGGCCTGTGTATGATGAACGAAGTGGTGAACTTCTTTCTGACGGCAGCCGGGCCAACACAATCAGCCTTGGCTCAAATTTTTCCATTACAGGCAACCTTAATATTGACGCCGGTACATTCAGCATTGGCCAGTACACTTGCGATATTGGCGGAAATACCAATATAACCGGCACCCTTGCTATGACACATGCATCAGGTGTAATCAACGCATATGGAAATGTTACCTGGAAAACAGGTTCAACAGCCAATTTCACGGCAATGAGTGTTTTCAACGTTTGGGGACACTGGAACTTCCAAAGCGGTTCAAATGCAAACCTGGCAAATGGTGTTGTTGCTTTTGCAGGTTCTTCAAATAAATATGTCACTAATCATTCATTGGAGTCTTCATTTAATAACATCAGCAGTTACAAAACAACCGGCTTTAAAGTTGGAATCGAGCACTCTTCAAGTAGTCCACTTACAATCAATGGAAACATTTATGTACACCCCAATGCAGGATTCGGTATTTACTCATTGTTTAATGTAATCCTGAAGGGCGATGTAAACAGTGACGGTGATTTTCACTGTAATTTTGGAACTGTGGTTTTGAATGGCGTTGACCAAAACCTTCGCATGAACACAGGCAATTATTTCAGGAATCTTAAATTTAACCAAAGCGGAACGGTTACCATTGATAACAGTTTGTCGAATATTCTTGATGTAAAAGGCAATGTGGTGATTCAGTCAGGGGTTTATGATATGCAGGACAGGATCATGCATGTAGGAGGCAACTGGACCAACAATGCAGGCACAGCCGCTTTCAACGAGGGAACCGGACGGGTTGTCTTCAATGGTACCGGAACCCAAACCTGTAATTCTGAAACTTTTAATATCCTTGAAGTAAACAAAACTTCCGGCACAATGAATTTCCCGGGAACCACTTTATGTGCAACTTACGACTGGACCGCCGGCGGTATTATCGTGAGCGGAGGGACTTTTACTGCAAACGATCTGGCTGACCCCGGCCTTTTTGGGTCGTACACCGTTAACAATGGCACAATTAATCTTCACCAGGATGCCTTGCAATACATTGATTTTGCGGGTGATATTACAATCGGAAGCAATGGGGTTTTAAACATATACGGAGGTTCGTCAGCATGCTATTGGCCCTATCATTCAAACGCATCTCTCACCATGTCGGGCAACGCCATACTCGACATAAAAGACCAGGGAATCTATGTGAACCATGATTACAGCCTTTCGTTTACCCATAATATTACGGGGGGCACTATCAGAACCACAAAAGGCTATGCCGGTAACCGAAACGATTTTTCACCCGCTGGCGGTACCTTCGAGTTTTACGGTACAGGTGAATGGTATATCTCACAAGCAAGCGGTTCAACTCTGCATAATGTTAAAATAAATAAAAGCGCCAAAAATGGGCGTGAAGATACGGGAAGCAGCCCTGTTTATGACAAACGAAGCGGGATGCTGTTGTCAGATGGCGGGAAAACCAATACCATCAATTTGGGTTCAAACTTCAGTCTTACAGGAAGCCTTCACATCACATCCGGTTCGCTTGATGTAGGCCCTTACCAACTTACTGTGGCCGATGACATCAATATCCATGATCATTTAATCATGACCAACAGCGCCGCTATTATTAATGCAGGAGATGAAGTAAACTGGTATTCCGGTTCAACCGGAAATGTCAGCGCCGGCGCTTTTAACCTGGGCCACCGTATGGTGTTTTTTGATGGATCCGACATTCAATTGAGCACCGGAAATACGATAAATTTAACCGGAACAGGGGAAACAGCTATAAGAAACTATTCGCCACTGGCAAAAATCGGCAACCTGAATATAAATAGCTCCCCGGGAACTGCCACCAGCTACGTCAGTGTAACAACAAGTCATCCGGTACACGTACAGGGAGATATGACCGTTTCTGACGGGAATCACTTCCGTATCCAATCCTATCAATTAATTGTTGACGGAACCCTTCACATTCATTCACAAGCCTTAATGGATTTGGGCTCATTTGCTGGCGGAGGCCACCTTAATTGCAATGGAACCCTTATCCTGGATGGAACCCTGGATGTAGACCGCAATGCAAAAAGCAGCTCAAAAGCAGAACATAAGAATGCAGCAGAATCTGAAGATGATGGCATGATTGTTCGTGCCTGGCAAGCGGGGGAGGTAAACGTTTACGGAGAATTCACCTTAAACGATACCGGAGTGCTGAATATACCCGGAGGCGGAAATTTTCTTTGGGATCCGGCAACGGAGGGGTTTTCAGCTCTTTCCGGTACAATCAACCTGGCTGATGGTGTTTTTGAAGCAACCAACCGAAGCATCATTTTTACAGGAAACTCTAACATCTCGGGCGGGGTTATCAGGCTTGGCCGTTCATTGATTTCAACCCTTGCAGGTGCGTTCCAGCCATCAGGCGGCACCGTAGAATTTGTTTCCTCCTTCGGCGGACATTATATCCAGCTAACCGAAGGCAATCATTTACACAACCTTATCATCAACAAATCCAACACAAGCCTGTTTTTACACGACCAACTCATCGTGAAAAACAATGTATTGATACAGGGTGGTGTTTTTGACGGTAACTGGAAAGAAATTTATGTTGGTGGCGACTGGTTTAATACGGTGGGTCATAATGCTTTTTCCGAAATATACACCAGTGTTATTTTCAACGGGGCCGGTAACGAACAGCATGCACACGACGAAGTTTTCTATATCCTTAAAGTGGACAAACCATCAGGAGGCTTGCTCCACACCCATGATATTTCCTGCATCTCGTATGAGTGGATAGCCGGAGGCATCAGTGCCCCCGCTTCAAAATCATTCATAGTTGATTATAGCATTGCCAACGATGGCCTGTATGGAACATTCAGGGCGCATAACGATGCTCTGATCGAGCTTCGTAAAGCGTCTACCTCCTCAGTCAGTCTTATAGGTAATATTGAGATTTTTGGTTCTGGAACCATCCGCATTTATGGAGGGCATTTAAACAGCTACTGGGGAAAAACAGGAAATGCAAGCCTTACCATGGATGGCGGCTTACTGGATTTTGTTAACAGCAGCATTGTTATAGAGGATGAAGCGCCATTTGCCTTTACCTCCAACATTACCGGTGGAATCATTCGTACCGGCCGCTCATTCAATGCTTTATCACCCGGGTTTGACCCTGTAAACAATACTGTTGAACTTTATGGCAATACGAATGCAGAATTGTGGTCGGCAAACGGAGGCGCTTTTTACGATGTTTTCATCAACAAGCCTAATTTAGGTGTCCCCGTTATACTTAATTCAGCAGTTGTAAAAAATAACCTTACAATTACGGGTTCCAGTTTGATGGATTTCAGCAAAAGCGCCATCCTGGAATGCCGTGGCAATATATCAAACAGCGGCCAGATAATCATGGACGACGGAGCTGAGATCAGGTTAAAGAACAATTCTTTTTTCAACGTAAATGATGCCGGAAGATGTTTTATCTGGTCGCAGAACAAGTCTGATCCAGCAAAAATTACCGGTATATCACCAACGGATTACTACACATTCACTGTTCAACCCGGTGGTGTATTTGTCGGAATGAAAGCTGTTTTTGAAAACATGAACGAACAGGGCATTAATTTCATGCCCGGATCACAAATATGGGAATTGTGGGATTGCGAATTCCGCAACGGCAAGGCCGGTTCGAACCCCATGCTTACAATTGACAATAACCAGGATCTTGTGCTGGAAAACATAACATTTAACGGATCATCAAAAGCAAGCCAGTTTAATGTGCGGAAAAACGTAAACGAAGGTTCGGTGTTTTTTCTTGATGCCAATGGCGATATGGCCGGCGAAACTTTTGAAGATGACACACACGGCCGCATCCATTGGATGCTTGCAAATTATGCATCCGATCCGCAAACAGTGGGAAATAACGACACCTTTTGTGCCGATGCGTTCTATAATCTGACGGTGGAAGGCCTGGTGGTTGAAAATGGCGGAACAGTGGATCTGATCGCAGGGAACAGCATTGTTATCCTGCCGGGAACAATTGTTTACAACGGCGGCAAACTGCATGCCCGGATAACTGAAAACAACGAATTCTGCGCATGGCAGCCGGCCCCTGTGGTGGCAGTTGAAAATCAATTGACCGATATTGAAGAGACCTTACGCGACCATAATCTGTTAAACCCGACCGAGTTGGAAGCGCGATTATTCCGTATATATCCCAATCCTACAAGCGGACGTTTCACACTGGAAGTAAATGCGCACAGAACAACAGCCTACGCTCAACTTCAGATTTTTAATATGCAGGGCAGCATCATTTATGAACGCCAATTATCTGGATCGTCGCATTCTGAAATGGATCTTTCAGATAGCCAGGATGGGATTTACCTGGTTAGACTTACGACTCAGGATAAAACTGAAACCGTGAAGGTTGTAAAGCAATAACCGGTTAAACCGCACAGGTGGTTTATTTAAACGGTCCAAGGTTTTTGATTGGCAGATTCTGATTAAGTTTGTGGCGTAAAAAGCCATGAAGTGAAAACCTTAGCGGGCTTATTAATTCTTCTGTTTGTTGGCTTTGGCTGCTTTGCACAGCCAAAGACTGACAGTTTGCTTGATTTGCTGCATCGCAGCCAAAGTGATGAGAATAAAATAGCGCTCCTTAACCAGCTTGCCTGGGAACTCAATTATGCCAACCCGGATCAGGCCGCCGCTTATGCAAGACAAGCCGTTGATCTCAGCCTGAAAACCGGAAACATCCGTGGCCTGGCAATTGCTTACCGCTACCTTACCGTGGTGCATCAGAACATTTCCATGTACAACCTGGCCGGTGCCTATGCCGACACTTCGGCATATTATTATGAGATTTTGAACGATAGTTTGGGTTTGGCAGGTATCTATAACTCGCGCGGCACCATAAATTACTATCAGTCGAATTTCGCAGCAGCCCTTCAAAATTACGAAAGGGCCTATGCTATATACAGGAAATCAGGTCAAAAACAATTTGCAGCCATCCTGATGAATAATATAGCCCTGGCGCTGAGCGAGATGAGCAATTACAAAGAGGCGCTTGAGAAGTATTTTGAAGCCATGAGCCTGCATGAAGAAACCGGCAACGAACAAGGCAAAGCGCTGACATTAAGCAATATTGGTATCATCTATTTCAATCTGGGCAATTACGACCGGGCCATAGATTTTTATCGCCAATCGCTTATAATCCGGCTCAGGCTAAACGATGCCTTTGGAATTGCATCCACTTATGCCAATATCGGCAATGCGCTCGGAATGAAAAAAGAATACCAGCCGGCTTTCAAATACCTGCATGATGCCCTCGAAATCTTTAAAGAAAAGAAAGACCTGAACAACGAAGCCCTGGTTTATTCGCTGCTGGGTCAACATCTGGCTGCATCAGGCAAGGAGAACGAAGGTGTTGAATATTACACGCTTGCGCTTAATATAAACAATCAAACCGGCAATATGCAAAACCGGGGTGTGATCCTTTACGACCTTGCCCTGATTAACCTTGATGCAAACCAACTACCCGCAGCATACGCACAACTGAACGAAGCTTCACAGATATTCAGGGAAACCGGAAACGTTGATATGCTTTCAAGATCTTTTGAGGGACTTTCAAAGTATTACGAAGCCAAAGGCCAATACAAAAAAGCACTTGGGTATTATAAAGATTTCAAACAGATACAGGACAGCATTTTTGCAAGCGGATCAGAGGAACGGATCGCAGCCGCCGAACTGCGATATGAATCGGAAAAGAAAGAAGCCGAGATTTCACGTTTGACCGGCGATGCCGCCCTGCAGAAATTGCAGGTTCAGAAACACAGGCAAAGCCGCAATATTTTCCTCTTCTCAACACTGCTGGTTTTATTGCTGGCGTTGCTGCTTTTTGTCCGATACCGGCTTAAAAGCAAACTTACCCATTTACTGAAACAGAAAAACGATGAATTAACCGGAAAAGAAGCCCTGATAAGCCGGCAAAAAGACAAAATTGAAAGGCAATATCAAAAACTCAGCGAACTTGACGAGGCCAAAACAAGGTTCTTTGCCAATATATCACATGAGTTCCGCACACCTTTAACACTGGTTCAGGGACCGGTTGAGGATGTATTGGGTTCGGACGATGAAAAACTAAGTGAGAACGCCACGCAAAAACTACGGCTCGCCCGCTGCAACCTTGGGCAATTAAAAACACTTACCGAACAACTGCTTGATTTGTCGAAGCTTAAGTCCGGCCAACTGAAACTCAGAGCGCAACGCCAGGATATGGTTCCCTACCTGAACCGGACCATCAACTCTTTTCAATCGGCCATTCCTGCAAATAAACATATTGAGTTTGTGTTCAGCAGCAATGTAGAATCACTGCAGATTTTCTTTGATGCCGAAAAGCTCGACCGCATTATCAATAACCTGGTATCAAACGCCATCAAAGCCATTGAAAGTTCGGGGACGATTCAGGTAAAGCTTACCGCTCCCGCCCATGAGAAGGAGGAAGAGAACAGCTTTGTTAGAGTGGAGATTGCAGACAACGGTTGCGGCATCAGCGAAAAAGACCTTTCCTTGATCTTTAACCGGTTTTACCGTGCCGACGATTCCGGCCTGGGCAGTAACACCGGCACCGGCATTGGCCTTGAGCTTACCCGCGAACTGGTTGAACTGCACGGTGGAAGCATAGAGGCAGAAAGCGAATTGGGAAAAGGCAGTAAATTCACCCTTCAGCTTCCCGCGGGCGACGAACACCTGGAAGCCGGTGAAATGATCGAAGCTGCCGATATTGAATTTGCCGGAAATAAAACGCAGGAATTAACGGAAAGCGTTCAGATTGAAACTTTTCCTGTAAGCCATGAATTTACCGTGCTGGTTGTGGAGGATCATCCCGATATGCTGAATTATATTGCTGAAAACCTGAGCCGGCATTTTACGGTGATCACAGCCGCCAACGGCATCGAAGCATTGGAAAAGATCGGCCGCCAAATCCCCGATATGATTGTTTCGGACCTGATGATGCCCGGAATGGATGGCATGGCGCTGCTCAGGCATATACGCGAACACAAAACCATCAGCCATATTCCCTTTATCCTGCTCACTGCCAGGGCCGACGATGAAGGCCGTTTGGCCGGATACCAGATGAAGGCCGATGCCTATATTACCAAGCCGTTCAACACCGGTGAGCTGCTGATCAGGATCAGGAACATCCTTGAAACACGCCAGGACATAAAGCAGAAGTATGCAAAGAAAGTGCTTTCCGTCGCCTTCGACCGCGAAGGCCTGACTTCAGCCGACAGGCAGTTTCTGGATAAAATGCAAAAGGTGGTGATCCAAAACCTTTCCGACCACCATTTTGGCATGCCTGAGCTTGCCTCGGCAGCCTTTCTTGGCGAAAGGCAATTAAGGAGAAAACTGACCGAGCTCACCGGCCTGCCTCCGGTGGAATTCATCCGGCAAATCAGGTTGCAGCAGGCCAAAGTCCTGCTCGAAGAAAATGTTTACTCCACCGTTTCGGAAGTATCGGCAGCGGTTGGTTTTAACAATCCTGCCTATTTCTCCCGGCTTTTCAGCAAAATGTTTGGCCAAACCCCGCAGGAATTGCTGAAAGCGGCGTTTTAGCAGATTTCTTATCAACGCCAGGTGGCGTTTGGTGGTTGTTTTTTCAGGAGCTAAAATCATGCAATCAGAGGCGTCTGGTAAACGATGAGGGGAAATCTCCTTGACGGTTACCGTGGTCTCCTCTGCATAGAATCAAAGGGAGGAATCTCCTGGAATTTACAGTGGTCTCCTTTGTTAATGCTTTCAAAATCCGGCAAGGCTTTTCCTGGCTAACAATAAGCAATCCGGCAATAACAGGAATAACTTCCAGGCCCGAACTCCCAAAAAGCGCTGTATAGCTGCCTGATTATTGTTTCACAAATAACTTTCGGTCATGGCTTACACACACGCATTTACATAACAATCCGGACATTCCTGTGTACAAACCGGACATTCCTTCTTTTACCCTTGCTTCCAGACACTTAAGATGGTAATTTTGTTTGCAATCTTAAAACAAAAATACCATGAAGAAAACCATCCTCACCATTTTATGCGCCGTTTTAATAAGTTGCCTGGCAGCGCAGGTTCCGCAAGGCATCAGCCACCAGGCTGTGGTCCGCAATGCGGAAAATCAGCTTGTAATCAATTCGCCAATTGGCATCAGGGTAAGCATCCTCAAGGGAGCGCCCGACGGCACAGAGGTTTTTTCCGAAACCCATACCCCCCAAAGCAACGCAAACGGTTTGATCACCTTTGTGATTGGCCAGGGCGACGACCAAAGCAGCGATTTTTCTGCCATCGACTGGGCTGATGGCCCCTGTTTTGTAAAAACAGAAGCCGACCCCGAAGGCGGCACAAACTACAGCATAGAGGGAACAAGCCAGTTGTGGAGCGTGCCGTATGCTCTATCCTCCGGTTCAACCGGCGCAGGTTTTACTTCCGGCGATTCCCTGGTTTTGAAAGATGAGCAGGGCATGACCCGTTTTGTGCTGAACCCCAACACCGGCACTTTCAAAATGATGAACAATGATACAACCTGGTATAGTATCGAAGTGAAGTCACCTGCAAAGATGACAGGTTTTGATAATTTGGGGAGATATTATGAAAGAGATTTTGTAACAGGAAGTGGAATTGTATATTCCGATGAAAGCAAAGAAAAAATATTAGAAGAAAAAACTTATTACAGTGGGGTCGTGCACGGTGTAGTTTCTGAAGAAAAACATTATTATGACAATGGGAATTTGAAATACTATGAAAAGTATGAAAAAATATATACTGGCGTTGGTCATATACATAAAAGAGAATATATTGATTACAATGAAGACGGCACGATTAAAAAACGGTTAATTCGTAAGGTAGACTCTTTAGGACAAGTACTTGATGAAGAAGCATATCATGGAAATAATAAGCAATCCGAAACCACCCACACCTCAAGCACGGTACCAGGTATGGGTCTTACATCCAGTACCAGCATCGGGAGGCTTTTCAATGCCAATGAGGACATGGTTCAGGAAACGACCCAAACAACTCAAATCAAAGCCACAGAATTAGAAAACTATCTTTATAAAACAAATGAATTGAAACGTTTTGTTGGGGGGGTGTTGTTGGGAAAGACTAAGGAAACAGATAAATTAGATATTCTACCTGATGGTTCAACTACCAAAATCAGCAATAAAATAACAGAAGCCGAAGGCCTTTACACCGTTCTACAGAAAAAGGAAGAAAACGGCATCCAAACCGAAGAAAAGCTGTTCCAAAAAAACCCTGATTTACCAGGCAGTGGCGGAACATTGAGGTTAGAGAAGTCTTTTACTCATGATGACAATCTTTCAGGGCTTATAACAAAATTCAACAACCCTTTTGGTAATTTAGTGTTTACTGAAACCAAAACTGCCGACCGCTCCAATAACTCTATAACTACCACGGTTGAAGCGCCAAGTCAGGGTTCAACATCCATAAAGCAGAATAACAACGAAATAGAATTAAGCGCTCCCCAGGTGGTTTCAAATGGTGATCATGTTGTCACAGGCGTGCAGACTGCTCTTGGAGATTCTTATATCTCTGGAAACCAAACAGTATATGGAGACTTTTATGCAGGCACTGCTACCGTTGGCGACCTGATTGCTGACGGCGAACAAACCATAACCGGTTCTTCCACCATTCACGGTGATCAACTGGTGGGAGGAAATGCCAGTACGCTGGGGAATTCTACTGTTGGCGGTAACCAGGAAGTTTCAGGAAATCAAATAGTTTATGGAGACTTTTATGCAGGCACTGCTACTGTTGGCGACCTGATTGCTGACGGCGAACAAACCATAACCGGTTCTTCAACCATTCACGGCGATCAGCAAGTAGGCGGAAATGTTACGATAGTGGGTAACCTGAATGTTACCGGCACTAAAAATTTTCGCTTTGAGCATCCGGCCGATCAAAACAAATATTTGGTTCATGCGGCCATTGAATCAAACGAAGTGCTGAACCAATACTCCGGCAATGTTACCACCGATGCCGACGGACTTGCTAATGTTACCCTGCCGGATTACTTCCACCTGATCAGCATTGATTTCCGCTACCAGCTTACCGTCATTGGCGCCACCTTTGCCCGTGCCATCATCTTCAGCGAGATTGACGAAAACAAGCAGTTTGTGATCAAAACCGATGAACCCAATACCAAAGTGAGCTGGCAGGTAACCGCCAAACGCAACGACCAGTACATGATTGACAACCCGTTTTCGGATGTGGTGGATAAGTAAAAGATTGTTATTGCATACATCAAAAACAAAATGATGATGAAAACATTACAGCACATTTTACTGGTCTGCCTCTTGCTGGTTGCGGGTTTCCATGTATTGGCACAGCAGGGCAACGTGGCCGCAGGAGGCGATGCCGCAGGCGCCGGTGGCAGCATGAGCTATTCCATCGGGCAAACCGGCTACCTGTATATTGGTTCAGAAAACGGCAGCGTGAATTTTGGTTTGCAGCAAACCTGGCTTTCCAGCCTGGGACCCCCGCCATTGCTCGAAATTTCGGATATGCAAATTGGTAATGCCCAGTGTTTCAATGCCTCCGAAACCGTAATTGTGGCCGGCGATGGCAATGAATTTATTGTACTCAACGGCGGTTTTGCTGAGATCATTGCCGGGCACAACATTATCCTGAAATTCGGAACCAAAGTTGAACATGGCGGCAGCTTATATGCCCATATTTCAAACATCTGGTGCGAGCCGGTTGAAACTATGCTTGCGGCCATCAATGAAGAACCGCTTCCGGAACCGCTGGTTTTTGGACCTGCGATAAAAAATTCCTATATCAGGATTTATCCCAACCCCGGCAGCGGCATCTTCACCCTCGAAGTTCTGCAAACCGGTGATGAGCCGGCACTCATTATTGAGGTTTACAGTATGCTTGGCGAAAGCATTTTACACGCAGAGTTTCCAGCCAGTTCTATCTATAAGATTGACCTCAGCAGTCGCCAGCCGGGCATGTATATTGTGCGTGTGATCCGGGGACAGGAAATGGATTTTGTAAAAGTGGTGAAGCATTAAGGAACACAATTGGCAGTCCCTCAATCGCGGCGCGATATAATCAAGGATCTAACAGGAAGGTAAATACCTATGATTACACCAGAGTTTATCCGTTTGCTAATTGCAGGATGCAGTCCCCCTTTGAAAAAGGGGGTTAGGGGGATTTGTGCGTTATTTACAACATTATCAGCGCGTTATAAGTCAATCCCCCTTATCCCCCTTCACCAAGAGGGACTTAGTAAGTGCACATCGTTTTCCAAACTTTTTATAGCCAGCAGCAGACCAAAACCAAGTGCTTTGGTTTAATTACTGAAAACCAACAGGAAGCCGTGCTTGTTAGATGATAGTAGCAGTGGCACCTGAACACCTGAACACCTGAACACAACTTTAACACTTTAACACGTTAGCACGTTAGCACCCCAAAACCTAAAATCACTAAATTTGCCCTGTTTGCTCTGATCAGCAAGCAGGGCTTTTTCTATAAAACCAAAAAAAACATGCAAACCCACAAAGCATACATCGCCGGGAAATTCCGGCAAACTGAAAAAACAGTTGAAGTCAGGAATCCATTTTACAATGAACTGGTCGGCATGGCCTGCCTGGGTTCAGAAACCGATCTGGAAATTGCCATTAAAGGCGCTGAAGATGCTTTCCCATTCATGAAAGCCATGCCGTCGTATAAAAAGTATCATATCCTGATGCATATTCACCGCAGGTTGGATTCGGATATAAAACGCCTGGCTGAAATCCTGGCACAGGAAGCTGCCAAACCCATCGGGCTTGCAGTTGGTGAAATTGAAAGGGCATCGGAAACTTTCAAAATTGCCGCCGAAGAAAGCAAACGCCTTCCCGGCGAATACCTTAGCATTGACTGGACCCGCTCAGGCGAGGGCAAAGAAGGATGGGTGAAATACTTCCCGATCGGCCTGGTTGCAGGCATTTCGCCATTCAATTTTCCGATGAACCTGGCGGTTCACAAAATTGCCCCGGCCATTGCGGCAGGTTGTCCTATCGTACTCAAACCATCCACTTCCACGCCATTGTCAACCCTTGAGCTGGCAAAGATCATTGACGAAACAGAACTGCCCAAAGGTGCGGTTTCCATCCTTCCCATGGATCGCCAAACCGGCAATCAGCTCGTTACCGATGAGCGGTTTAAACTGCTCACTTTTACCGGGTCACCCGAAGTGGGCTGGAAAATGAAACAACAGGCCGGCAAAAAGAAAGTTGTGCTGGAGTTAGGCGGAAATGCCGGGGTGATCGTTTCCGATTCATGCAACCTGGAGCTCGCACTGAAAAAATGCCTCGCAGGTGGTTTTGCCTACGCCGGGCAGGTTTGTATTCATGCCCAGCGCATTTATGTTCAGCAAGATATTTTTGAATCGTTTTCAGAACGCTACGCCGCTTTGGCTTCACAATTAATATCAGGCGATCCCCTGGATCCTGAAACAGACATTACTTCCATGATTGACGAAACCAATGCCAAAAGGGTGGAGGAATGGGTTGCAGAAGCCGTGCAGGAAGGAGCAACAATACTGACAGGAGGTAAGCGCAAAGCTTCTTTCTATGAACCCACCGTAATCACCGGCACCCGGGCCGATATGAAAGTGTGTTCCCTGGAAATTTTCGGGCCGGTGGTGGTGGTGGAGCCTTATATTGATTTCAATGAAGCCGTTGCCCGGATTAACAGCAGCCGCTATGGTTTACAGGCTGGTGTATTCACCAACCGTATCAGTGAGATGGATTACGCTTATGAAAATCTTGAGGTAGGCGGGGTCATCATCAACGACGTCCCCACTTTTCGTATGGATCACATGCCTTATGGAGGAGTAAAGGATTCCGGACTGGGCCGCGAAGGTGTAAAATATGCTATACACGATATGATGGAACCCCGGCTGCTGGTAAAGTAAAGAGTGAAAAGTGAATGGGGGCGAGGGACGAGGGACAAACTTTCGATAGCTCTCAGAATAACCATAACACCACAACACATGAACACCCGAACACCTGAACACCCGAACACCTGAACACCTGAACACCTGAACACCTGAACACCCGAACACCCGGATACAACGATTTTAATATCTTTGCACCCTTGCAGCGATTTTGGCATGGAAAACATTCAGGACAAATTAATAGACGGATTAAAAAAAGGCGACCAGAAGGTTTTCAACGATATTTTTGAAGCCTATTACGCTCCATTGTGCAGGTACTGCAACCAGATCGTATATGATCCGGATGTAGCCGAAGAGATTGTGCAGGATCTTTTTTGTAAAATATGGATCAAACGCGAAGAACTGGAAATCACAACGTCCCTCAAGTCCTACCTTTACAAAGCGGTTCTGAACCACTCTGTTAACCATCTGAACTACACCAAGCTTGAAGATAAATACAGGGAGTACATCGGGTTTAACCTGAACGAAGGCTTTGATTCTCCCATTGACATGCTCAATGAAGAAGACATCAGGCAGATACTGAGCCTTGCCTTGATGAAAATGCCTGAAAAACGCAGAATGATTTTTGAGATGAGCAGGAAGGAGGATATGAAGTATTCTGAGATAGCCGAGAAGCTGAATATTTCTCAAAAAACCGTTGAAGCGCAAATGACAAAAGCGCTTGATTACCTCCGAAAAGTTTTTTTTGAAATGACAGGCGTTTTGTTGCCAATTTTTCTTGCAAGCAAAATGATTGGAAATGAAGTTGTTATGTCTGGAATACAAGCAATAATGTAAAAAAATGAAAAAAAATTTTCATGTCGAGTAAGGGTAAAGGCCTTTTCGATTGTCATGTAATAGCACGAAAGAACTATTAAAGTGCATTTTTAGGTAATGTTTGCAAAAGGAAAAATAAATAAAAAGCTGTTAACCAGCTATTTAACCGGAAACTGCCCGAATGCGGATAAAATCCGTGTCGAGCAGTGGATCAGCGCTTCGGTTAAAAATGCGGAGCTTTTCAGGCAGTTTGAGTCCGTTTGGGCTTATACTGCACCCGTTGCCAGCATGCCCGAATTCGACAGCAAACAGGCGATGATGAAGGTAAGAAACCGGATACAAATGCTCGAAAACAAGCAGCATAAGATTCCGGTCAGGAAACCTGCCCCGGTGCTAACACGCCGCATCGTGCGCTATGCAGCAAGCGTGGCTGCTGTTTTGCTCATTGCATTCACCACCTTTTTTGCATTACAAACCACTGATGAAATTCAGCACAAAACCTTTGTTGCTGAAACCAAAGTGCTGGAGCCGGTCGTTCTTCCCGATGGCTCGAGGGTATATCTCAATTCCGGTTCAAGCCTTTCCTATCCTGAAAAATTTGCCGGAAATTTTCGAAATGTAATACTCGATGGTGAAGCTTTCTTCGAAGTTTCCTCCGATCCTGCACAACCCTTTGTTGTTGTTTCAGGCAACCTTGGTGTTAAAGTACTGGGTACATCTTTCAATTTCAATACCTGCACACATCTTCATACTGCAGAAGTGGCCATCCACAGCGGGGAAGTATTGTTTTATTCCTTCGATCAGCTTACTGGAAACATTCGTGAACAAATTGTTCTTGCCAGTGGCGAAAAAGGTATTTACCATAAAAATGAGGGTTCCATTATCAGATCTTTGCTTGGCAATAACAACAGCATTGGATGGAAGTCAGGAAGCCTTGAATTCAACAACACACCGCTTCAGGAAGTGGTTGTTGCACTGGAAAGCACCTACAACCTTCATTTTGAATGCGAACGCAATCTTGACGGATTGGTTCTCACCGCCCGTTTTAACCAGGAAGAAGCCGATAATGTATTGGAAACACTGCAACTGATTTTTGGTTTCAGGATTGAAAAATCGGACAACCTCGTTCGCATCTTCTAATAATCCGGCTCCAGGCATTCCCGCAATTCATATTTATTCTTAATTTAGCAGCCTGATTTTAATTGTTGTTTAATCATAGCCGGGATCCAGTTGAATTTTAAAGTCAACCTTTCTATGGGCGGTAAATCGCTGTTTCATTGTTTGCCACCATTGCTTGTGATTGTGGTTTGCCTGTTCCAGATCACCATTCTTTCAGCACAGCAGCAGCTTGAAAGAAGGCTCAACTTTGAGGCAAAAAACGAAAAGCTTTCAGATGTGCTTGACCGTTTATCGGCAACTGAAAATCTGAATTTCTCCTATAATCCCGCCGAAGCTTCATTCAGCGTTCCCATTGATTACAGCGCCCAAAATAAAACCCTGAATTCGGTTCTTTCGGAAATACTGAGGCTTTCAGGGCATGATTTTCGCCAGGTGGGCAATCAGATTGTGGTATTTGCTGTTGGAGATAATATACAGGCACGAACCCGGCCAGAAATACCGGAAACTGATGATGCAATAGTCGGGAATACTTTGGAATTGCCGGACGATATGTCGCGACCTTTGTTGTTTCCTGACACCTTGCTGGTTTTTGATACCTTGTACATTCGCGATACCCTCGTCCTGACTGATACGCTTGTGATCAGGGATACCATTTTCGTTAAAGAAGAGGTTAAAACGCCCCGCCCCGAACATCCTAAACCATTGCGCGACGGAATTTTCAGGATGGAACCCGACCGGAACAATAGCTGGTATTTTACCGCCCACTACACACAAATGCGGTCTTCGGCCAGTTTTGACTCCGGCAATACAGGCGATTATCTGAGCCTGCTCAGGGAATCAGAGAATTCATCCTGGAACAATATGGGCTTAGGTGTAGATATTTCAAAGGCTGTAAAGAAGATTCAGTTTGGCGGTGGGATTCAGTTCACCAGGTTTTCGAACCCGTTTTACCACAGTTGGGAAAAAGTGGAAGGCGGATTTTATGTAACTGACACCATCGAGTCCTATTACACCGTTGTGCAGGCTGATACAACATGGTATTATTTTACGGATTCAACCTGGATTCCCAGGGACGTGAAAGCTTTTGTGTTTGACCAGATCAATTGCGTTTCCTATATCGGCTTGCCGGTAAATTTCGGATACAATTTGTATTCAAGCCAGCAACTGAACGTATATGTAAAAGGAGGGGTGGTTTTTGATATTTTAATAAAAAAGAGAGGCAATACGATACTTGATGAGGATGCTTATCCTGATGTCAGTTTTGCTGAATTGGACTTCAATCCGCTGATGATTTCCTGGTCGGCTGCAGCAGGCGCCAGATACCGGATTTACGACTGGTTTGACCTGAATGGAGAAATCGTGTACAGAAACCATCTCAACAGCATGATCAGAAATTTTCCTGCCACTAAGAGGATGGGGGCCGCCGGTATCCGTATCGGGTTGATCTATTATTTTTAGTTTTTACTAAAATCCTTTTTGTTTTCTCAGGATGTAAAGGCAGGTTAAATAAGAAAATGAATGAAAAGCAGGTTTTGCATAAAAGTGTTAACAATGGTTTCCGAATGGAAATACTGCTTTTTATTGCCTGTTCTTTTCATTGTTGTTTTTCAGACCAAAGCCCAGGAGATCATCATCGTTGAAAGTGATATTACGCAGAATACCACCTGGGTTTCTGGAAACACTTATATCATTAAAGCCGACATCAAGGTTAACCCCTCACGTACACTTACCATTGAGCCGGGTGTAAAGGTTCTTTTCGACTTTGAGCGTGAGCTTCTGATATCCGGAACCCTGATAGTCCAGGGCGCTGAAAATGATTCCGTTTTGTTTGCCCCCAATTATTCCTCGCCCATAGAAACCTGGAAATGGCAGGGCATAAGGTTTGATGGCCTCTCATTGAATAACGTAGTCAGCTACTCAGATTTTGAAAATGCCCTGTATGCCATTTCGATACCCATATCCACCATTAGTCAGATTGAAATTTCCAATTCTACTTTCAGGGAATCGCAGATTGGTCTGAAACTTGACGGATCGGGTGTGTTGGTGCAGGACTGTTACTTTGTCAACAACGACCGCGGAGCGTATATCAGGGGGTCAAACAATGTTTTAAGAAACAATATTTTTAAGCGCCATGTGTGGGCTGTAGTTATAGAAAGATCAGGAGTTTGCCGCAACAACCTGATTGAGAACAATCTGATCGGCGACAACATCATCGGGATTGAAGTGGGACGAAGCAGCACACAGTTTAACAGCTTAGGCACTAACAGTATCTCACAAAACGTGCTTTATAGCAACAGCTCAGCCGGGATGCTGATTTATCAGGACTCCACAATAGTAGCAAACAATATTTTCTGGATAAATGAGCAGGCAATCAATCTGCTTAAGGCAAAAAACACATTGATTACGCAAAATACTTTTTATGAGAACCGGAACGGCATACGCTATGTACCATTTGCAGGTATTGGTTCGGCAAACAATGTGCTCACACAAAATACTTTTTCTTCAACCTCCGATTCTTTGATTGTTTTTCGAAGCTCTCCTCAGAAAGAGTTCAGGCAAAACAACTTTTTTGCAAATGACAGCCCGGTTTTTTATAACTTCACACCACAGCAGATTTCCGTTGCTGAAAACTGGTGGGGAACAACTGATGCCGACATCATAAATACAATTTTATGGGATCAGCTTGATGATCCGAACCTGGGATTGCTTCTGTACGATCCTTTCTTGACCGAACCAGATACTGTTGCGCCGGTTTCGCCCCCTTTAAATGCCTTGAAACGGCCTGTAAACGGCAATATAATTGTAAGCTGGGATCCAAACCCCGAATCCGATATAGCAGGTTACAAGATCTATTATGGCGGTTTCAGCAATTATACATTCGAACATGTTGTTGATGTCGGCCTTTCTCTAAGCGCCGAACTTCATCAGCTCACAATTTCCGATACAGTAGCGGTGACAGCCTACGATCATAGTGGAAGCAAAAGCCGCAGCCAGTTCCTTGGGCATGAAAGCGCATTTGCATTTACCAAAAAAGCGCCTTATGCCGGCCCTGATACCAGCGTGTGTAAAAACAGTGCAACCTTTAAGGCCGAATTTGCTGTGGTGTACGATCATGATGATTTGTACTGGACTACCGGCGGCGACGGCAGCTTTGACAATTCCGGCCTTTTGCATCCCACCTATACACCGGGCACCGGCGATCTTGAAAACGGTTCGGTGATCCTTACCATCACAGTGGTTGACGGAACGGATATACAATCCGATTCATTTCTGCTTGCATTTATTTCCGATCCCGTTGCATGGGCCGGAAACGATACAATCATTTACCCCGATTCTTCCTATCATCTGCTGGAAGCCACCGCTGCATATTTTGACCATATCCTTTGGCTATCCTCAGGCGACGGAACTTTTGACAACCCCAATGTGCTGAATCCGGTGTATACCCCGGGAAATGAAGACATGATCAATGGATGGGCTGAGCTTTTTCTTCTGGCGGAATCCGGTTGCGGCCTGACAATTGATACCCTGATTCTTGGAATTGAGCGATATGCCTCGCTTCGGGGACGTGTGCATGCCGGTAAAAATCCTATGACCAGCGGCGTTGTCATTGCTTTTATTGATTATCAGGATCAGTTTAAAGCGCATAAAATTACCTCTGTTAATGAGTCGGGTGATTTTGTCTTCCCCACACTGATCCGGGCCAACTATTATCTTTATGCTGTTCCGGATAAAACAGAGCATCCTTTTTCCCTGCCGGGCTATTACTTATCGAACCTCTTGTGGCAGGATGCTTATTTGTTGCCGTTGTATGGCGATGCATATGATCTTGATCTGAGGCTTCCTGCCGGGCCTGAAACTTTTCCTGCAGGCGAAGGTATAATATCTGGTTATTTCAACTATCCACCCTCTGGAGTGGTTGAATGGGATATTTATGGCAGGGACTGGTTTGGCGAAACCGGCAATGAACCTGATCCGTATACTTATTCCCCGCAAAACATCACTGTATTGCTATTCAGCAAGAACCTTGATATTCCGCTTGGTTTTACGCTTTCTGATGAAAACGGACATTTCAAATTTGATAATCTGCCATTCGGGTCTTACCGCGTTATTGTTGAAAAACCAGGCTTTATATCCATGCCTTCACTTCCGCTTAGCCTAAGTCCAGAAAACCCCGTGCAGGATGACCTGATGGTTACCATTGAACCAAAAATAATCAGGGTTGATTTTATTAACAAGAATGAAAGCATGCCGGATTTCAAAATATATCCAAACCCGGCACATGACATTATTAGTATTGAACATAATCTTTCGTCTGCGATATCCTCGGTTAACATATTAAATATCAGATCTCAACATATACTCTCACACGAAATAGTCTCCTCCCCTGGGAATACCGGGAAGAGAACCAGCATAAATATTGCCACCCTGACACCGGGCTTTTATATTATCAAAATTACCACCCACGAAAACCAATCATACTTTTTCAGATTCATCAAACATTAGTTTTTGTTGGTCTTTGCTTCCTGTTACTATTTATAATTGTGTATAGCATTAATATACAGTTAGATAAAAATTTTAACAAGAATGAAGGGAACGGCATTTTTATGCTTATATTAGCTGGCTTTTTCAGATAACCAACATTAAATTTTTCGCGTATGAAGAAACAATCAACAATTTTCGGATTGGTGGGATTGATATGTGTTGTTATGAATACAACGCTGCTTTCATTCCACCTTGTTGCACAACCAACAGTGCTGCTTGCAGAAGGTTTTGAGGGAGGCACCGCCATGCCCGCAGGCTGGACACAGGAGCAGGTTGTTGGCACTACCTTGTGGCAATCGGTAACGGCTGCAACCGGTACACCTGCCACTGCCCATTCTGGCAGTTACAAAGCCAGGTTTTACAATTCAGCAGGGCATCGCACCCACCTGATCACTCCTGTGATCAACTTCACCGGGTACACAGAAAATGCCCAACTCAAATTCTGGCACACCCAGCGCAACTGGGCGGGCGATCAGGATGTATTGCGTGTTTGGTATCGCACTTCGGCAGCAAACCCCTGGGTTCAGTTGGCTGAGTACACCACCGACGTTTTTGACTGGACCGAACGTGTTATTCCTTTGCCTAATGTGAATGCCACATATCAGATTGCCTTCGATGCTACCGGCAACTGGGGCTATGGCGTGCAGCTTGATGATATTGAGGTAACGGGAGAACCGCCGGTTCAGGGTGTGCCAATGACCGTTCAGATAGGTGAGGGTACCGTCACAAGTAACTATCCGTTCACTACTTACTGGCATGATGGCCGTACACAGATGATTTACACAGCACAGGATCTTGCAAATGCCGGAGCGCTGCCCGGGGAGCTCGTACAAATTGCCTTTAATGTGATCTCTTTCAGTTCCCAGCCCATGAACGGATTTTCTGTGAAGGTTCAGCACACAACGCTTACTGCCATTCCAACCGCTTTTGTTGGCACAAATTGGACCGAAGTCTATTTTGGGATTTACACTGTTTTGGGCACCGGATGGAGAGATATTTCTTTCCAGAACCCATTTGTTTGGGACGGAGTTTCAAACCTGATGTTTGAAATCTGCTATGACAACACCTCCTGGACATCCTATTCGCCGGTTTATGCGCACTCAACGCCTGTAGCCATGATGCGCGGACAATACACCGATGGCGCCGTTGGCTGCGCATTATCAGCAGGAACCAACTTTACATACAGGCCAAACATCAGGATGACCTTCCTGGTGCCTCCGGGTACCATTCAGGGTGTGGTTGCCGATGCATTCACAGGCAGCCCGCTTACCGGCGCTGTTGTGAGCGTTGGCGAGTTTACCGCCGTAACACTTGGAAACGGCGCCTATTCCATTAATCTTCCTGCCGGATCAGTACAGATCAATTGTTCAAAAGTTGGTTACGACAACCAGGTCGTGAATGCCTTTGTGAATGCCGGGGAAACAGTAACCGTGAATATTGCGATGTATGAAAATACAAATCCTCCGGGTGCGGTTTTCGCCTCGCTTAATGCCGCTCAAACAGCCGTAAACCTGGTATGGGGTGCACCTACCGGTTTATACGAAATCATTTATGACGACGGCACACCCGAAAACCTTGTAGCATGGAGCACAGCAGGTAACATCAACGCCCTGAGGTTTACAGCTATGGCTTATCCGGTTCATATCGTCGGCGGATCAGTACATATTGGCGATGGCAGTTATCCCCCTTCGCAAAACAACCTTAAGCCTTTTGAAATTGCCATATTTAACCAGGATGCCACCCCCTTTGGCTGGCCCAATCAGGAACTGGCAAGAATTGATGTGAACCCAACGGCCTGGGGATGGGTGAGCTTTACATTTGATACACCAATTGAAATCAGCAGCGGGGATTTCTATATAGGTATGGTTCAGGGTGGCAATTACCCGGCATGCGCCCCCATCGCAGTGGATGAAAACAGTGTGGGAATGCGCAGCTACAGCAGGTTTGTTAGCGGAAACGGCCCATGGACAATTTCAGGCTATCAGAACTTTATGATTCGTGCCATTGTAAACGGACCGGGAGGCCCATGGCCAACCGTGGCAGGCAATCAGTTTGTTGAAGCACAGCGCCCGCACCGTGAACTCCTCTCAATGATTCCGGCAAGACCCATTAAAGGAGGTTATACATCAGAGGCAAGCTACGCACCGCTGTCCACAACCCTTCAGCCAAAACCTGAAACAGAAAATGTGGTTGCATTCCGGATTGAAAGCGCTGCTGCAAGCAAAATGCAAAAAATCACTCTGGAATCCGGCATTTGTGTAGATGAACCGGGACAGGGAGCAGTCATTTCATTGGCTCCCAATACCGCATCAAGTGATTCAAGAAGTGTGTTGTTCAACAACGGGCCGCTTGTAAACAGCCCGGGAACCGGCGCCGGCGGGGCAGACGAAAGCGTTATCGTGGCGCCTATCAATACTTTCGGATTCCACTTTGGTCAGGTTGCCGGTTATCATGTGGCCGACGACTTTACCGTAACAGGAGATCAGCCCTGGTCAATTTCCTCCGTTGAATTATTTGGCTATCAAACCGGAGGCCCGATCACTTCAACGATGACCGGTGGTTTTATCAGAATATGGAATGGTGATCCACGCTTACCCGGAAGTGCGATTGTGTGGGGAGATATGACCACCAACCTGATGAGCGGCACTTCATTCACCAATATTTATCGCACCAATGCAATAGGGCAGAATATCGTGAACCGCCCCATCATGAAAGTGGTTTGCAACACAATGGGTCTGGTACTTGATCCCGGCACTTACTGGATTGAGTTTGCCACAACCGGAAGCCTTGCTTCAGGCCCCTGGGTTCCGCCAGTGACCATCTCAGGCCAGCCCATAACCGGCAATGCAATCCAATGGATTGGAACCGGTTGGGCAGAACTGTTTTCCGGGACCACTTATCCCCAGGGAGTTCCTTTTATTCTCAACGGAGCTGCCCTCAGCGATCTGGAATACATGGTTTACAGGCTTGAACAGGGTCAGGAAGGAACTCCCTCGACATGGGTAGATCTTGGTATGAACCCTTCAAGCGCTTACACCGACACCTCCTGGCCAACCCTGAGTGATGGCGCCTACAGGTGGGCAGTAAGGGCCAAGTATACAGGCGACAGGCTTTCTGAACCTACCTTCTCCAACGTACTTGGCAAAGGTTTCACTGTGGATGCCGTAACATTCAACCTTTCGCTTTCAAGCGGCGCTACCCCTTCGGGTATTGAGGTGGTGATGGTGAACCAGCTTGTACCTGATACCACCTATGCCACACTAAGCGGTTCTAATGGCGTTGTTGTTTTCAACAATGTATGGAAGGGCACCTATCACATCACGGTTTACAAGTTTGGTTTTGAGCTTTGGTCAACCACCGAAACGCTCACAGCCAACAAGACTTACAACATCATGCTGTGGCAGTTGAAAAACCCGCCCACCGGGCTTTATGTTGACAACCGCAGTTTGCTGGCAACCTGGAATCGCCCTGTGATGCAGGCCTTGATTTTCGAAGAAACCTTCTCATCAGGCAATTTCACATTTAATCAGTGGACAACTGAAGCCAACTGGACTGTTGCTTTCTTTGGCAATCCTTCGCCATCGGCTCAGTTTAACTGGTCGCCCACCCTGACCAACTACTCCAGTGCGATTACTTCAAAACTTCTCACTGGCGTTGGTTCGCCCGAGGTATTCCTGTATTTTGATATTTACCTGAGCAATTTCTCGCAAACCACCATTGAGAAAATGGCGGCGGAAGTATGGGACGGCACTGATTGGATACCGGTCAAAACATTCGACAATACTGTTGGAAGTATTCCCTGGACCAGTAATACAATTGATATCACAGAGCATGTAAGCGGCGATTTCCGTGTCCGTTTCCGTGCCTATGGTGACGACACTTACCAGATCAACAACTGGAACATTGACAACGTAAGGGTACTTGGCGTTGAAACCGACTTCTCGGTAATGGGATACAA
>ERZ869909.499-NODE-499-length-45462-cov-4.889479_pt1 | contig 45462 bp, 43 predicted proteins | sample MGYA00520892_ERZ869909 | MGnify/ENA primary metagenome ERZ869909 (study PRJEB32215, sample SAMEA104723947) | bioreactor metagenome | biome: bioreactor; feature: anaerobic bioreactor; material: water | place: China | collected 2015-03-12 ... | reverse complement strand
AACTCAGAAGTGAAACGCAGCTGCGACGATGGTAGTGTGGCATTCGCCATGCGAGAGTAGTACACCGCCAGGCACCTATTCAATAAAAAAGCCCTACTCGCAAGAGTGGGGCTTTTTTATTGCTATGGAGTTATCGTTTATGTCGACCAATCTTCAACACAAAGATCTGGCACTCGCTCAAATTCTCTGGTGTTGTTTGTTACCAATACACAATTCGCTGCTATCGCACTTCCGGCTATCGCTGCATCATTACCGCCGATAGGCGTACCATGCTCAGCCAGATAGCGCTTTATCTCAGTGGTGGCTTCTACAGCTGCTTTATCCCAAGGCAATACAGCGTCTATCCTCTCCATAAACTGATCGACAATGAGGTTATGTTTTGGGGATGCCTTTTTGCCGATGGCACCAAATCGCAATTCAGCGTAAGTAATCGCTGAAATAACTAGCCGTTCTTTGTTCTCTACATGGCTTTGTAGTACCTCTAGCAGCGTATCAGGCCGCTCACGCATAATGAATGAGCAGATGTTGGTATCAAGCATATAAACTTTTCTCAAAGTACAACCCGCCCATCTTCGATAATGTCAGAGCGCTCAGACAAGAAGTCTGTATCCGCCAAGGCTTCATCAGCAAAACTTGTCCATGTTTTGCGTGCCGGGCGCAAAATTAAGGCGTCACCGTCGCGACTAATCTCAACCTCTGCCACACCTTCAAACTCCAATTCTTTGGGAATTCTGACTGCCTGACTCCGACCATTGGTAAATAATGCTGCTGTTTTCATAAACACCTCTTTTAGCATATTGCTTGTATATGTCAGTGTAATATACTGTATGGATATGTCAAGCATATGCCTTTGGCGGGGTGATGATCAACTTGGTAGCTGAAGATTCTAGTGATGCACTGGATTGCATTCATCCTGCTGTGATAAGCTGAAATTATTCGTAATAATTTATTCCTATCATGAAATATTTAATTCCTGCTTTAAAACTGGTTACCGCTGCTGCCTGCTTGTCGGCTAGTCTTACTCAAGCTGAGCCTGCCGTTGAGCTGTCGATCTCTGACTTAGTGACGCAATCCATGCAGGTGTTTGATACCCCAGGTATGTCAGTCGCTGTGGTGCATCAGGGAGAAGTCGTGCATCTGGCTGGTTATGGTTACCGGGATTTGGAAAATCAGTTACCGGTTGCTGCCGACAGCTACTTCCGGCTGGCTTCTGCCAGCAAAGCCTTTACGGCGGCCAGTGTGGCGATATTGGTGGATGAGGGCAAGCTGAGCTGGGATGACAAGGTAATTGATCACCTGCCAGAGTTTCGGCTGCAGGACCCCTGGATGACGGCCGAGTTTACCATTCGCGATCTGCTGTCGCATCGCAGTGGTTTGGTCGGTGGTGCCGGCGATAGTATGATTTGGCCTGAGCCATCCGGTTTCAGCCGCCAAGAAGTGATCCACAATCTGCGCTATCTGACCCCTGAGTTTAGCTTTCGCACTAATTATGGCTACAGCAATGTGTTTTACATTACAGCTGCTGAGCTGGTCGCCCGTGTGGCGCAACAACCCTGGGAAGACTTTGTGGCAGAGCGAATTTTCCAACCGCTTGGCATAGCTTGCTATGCCGGCGATGTACCGGATACTGCGGTTGCCAACAGTGCGGTTGGCTATGGCCGCCGCAATGGTGATTATTTTAGTATTCCGCGTAATGGCATTGATGGCAAAGGCCTGATGTCAGCTGCCGCAGGGGGGCTGGTGTGTAGCGCTGCGGAGATGACCAAGTGGCTGCAGTATTTGCTGGAGCAGTATCAGGCACCAAACGCTGCCTATACGGTGTTTAGCCAGCAGCAATTGCAAGAAATGTGGTCACCCAATACGCTGATGGCGGTGACCAATCGTACCCGGCAGCTGCATCAGACCCATTTCAGTGCGTATGGCCTCGGTTGGCGGATGCAGGATATGCATGGCCATAAGGTGGTGCACCATACCGGTACCTTATCCGGCTATCAGGCCTATGTTGCTTTGGTACCAGAACTGCAGCTTGGCGTGGTGGTACTGAATAATGGCTCGGACAGTGGTGCCAGGACGGCTGTGGTGCAGTCCATTCTGGATAGTTATCTGGCAGTACCTGAGCCGCAAAACTGGATTGCTTTTTTACAACAAGAACGCGAAGAGCGTGAACAAAGAGCGGCTCGCCGAGCGCCGGACTTGCCGGTGGGGACCGGTGAAGTGTTACTACCACTGAGTGCTTATGCCGGTTATTTCGTCGATCGCTGGTTTGGTGGCATTGAGATCCAGCATAGTCCCGAAGGCCTGAGCTTTCGCTCGGAGCGGATGGTGAATAAAGTGGGCAGCATGGAGCCCTTTGCCGATCATAGTTTTGTGATTCGCTGGCATGATCCCAATGTAGCTGCGGATACGCTGATCAAGTTTCAACTGGATGCAAAGCGCCAGGTGACTGGCTTTGAATTGATGCCGCATCGGGTGCAGGTCGGCAGCCGCCATGCGTACCGTGATATGGCCTTTAGCAAGGTAGCGGATTCATCCCCGGCAACCGTTGAGGCTGCCGGAGATGACTAAGCCAGGTTAACGCTGAGTCGCCGCTTTCATTTGCCGGACGAAATCAGTGAGCTCTTGCAACAGCACTTCAGGCTGCTGTTGCAGCTTTTCAATCCGCTGCACGATGGCTGAACCTGAAATAGCGCCTGCGGCACCACTATCCAATGCATCTTTGACATGCTCTGGGGCCGAGATGCCAAAGCCAAGTAAGGTCGGTGCTGCATGGTACTCGGCCAGCTTCTCAATCAGATGATGTGCCGGGGCCGCTGCTTTGGTTTCTGTGCCAGTAACACCAGCCCGGCTGAGCAGGTAAGTGTAACCACGGCCATACGAGGCAACCTGGCGCAGGCTGTCATCATCGCAGTTCGGTGGCACTATAAAGATTGGCGCTACCCCATGCTGCATGGCGGCCTGGCGAAAACGTTTGCTTTCATGCAGCGGTACATCAGCAATCAGTACAGAATCGACGCCGGCAGCCGCTGCCTGCTGGTAAAAGGCATCAATGCCTTTGGCCATCACCAGATTGCTGTAGAGCAGCAGGCCAATGGGTAAATCCGGGTACTTGGCTCGCAGCTGGCTGATCAATCCCAGAGCACTGCCCGGGGTTACCCCTGCGGCCAGTGCACGGATATTAGCACCCTGAATGGTAGGGCCATCGGCCACCGGATCAGAAAATGGAATGCCCAGCTCCAGCGCATCGGCGCCACCTGCGATCAGTGCTTCAATGATTTGATACGACAACTCAAGGTTCGGATCCCCTATGGTTACGAAAGGAACAAAGGCGCCTTGTTTTTGCTGCTCCAGGCGGTTGAACATCTGCTGATAACGGCTCATGCCTGCTCCTCTTGTGCGCTTTGTGCAGTTAAAATGCTGTGTACATGGGTTAAGTCTTTATCGCCCCGACCAGATAAATTGACCAATAGGATTTGCTCCTTATCGGCTTGTTGAGCCAGCTTGAGGGCATAGGCCAGTGCATGCGAGCTTTCCAGTGCCGGAATAATGCCTTCGTTTCTGGCCAGCGACTGAAAAGCGGCCAGTGCTTCGTCATCGTTGATGGCGACGTAACTGGCCCGGCCGGATTGTTGCAAATGGGTATGCTGTGGCCCTACAGCCGGGTAATCCAGGCCGGCGGAAACCGAGTAAGACTCTTCAATCTGACCATCGGCAGTTTGCATAATGGCGGTGTAGGCGCCATGCAGGATGCCGTAGCTGCCGGTGCTGAGCGCTGCACCGTGCTGATGTGTATCGATGCCCATACCGCCGGGTTCAACACCAATCAGTTGCACCGATGGCTCATCAATAAAATCAGCAAACATGCCAATGGCATTGGAGCCACCACCGACGCAGGCGATCACCGCATCTGGTAGCCGGCCTTCTTCGGCCAGGATTTGCTGTTTGGCTTCTTCGCCAATCATGCGCTGGAACTCACGCACTATGGTCGGGAAGGGGTGTGGACCTGCGGCAGTACCCAGCAGATAATGACTCTTATCGTAGCTGGCAGACCAGTCGCGCATAGCTTCATTGACTGCATCTTTTAAGGTACCGGAGCCCGAAGTGACTGGGATCACGGTAGCGCCCATTAATTTCATACGAAACACATTGGGCTGCTGCCGCTCAATGTCTTTCGCGCCCATGTAAATGCGGCATTTTAAGCCCAGTAAAGCACAAGCAAGAGCCGTAGCAACACCATGCTGGCCGGCACCGGTTTCGGCAATGATGTCGTGTTTGCCCATCCGCTTTGCCAGCAGTGCCTGACCCAATACCTGATTGGTTTTATGAGCACCACCATGCAGTAAGTCTTCACGTTTCAGGTAAATCTTAACTTTGGGGTTGGGTGAAATGTTGCGGCACAGCGTCAGGGGGGTAGGCCGGCCAGCATAAGTGGATAACAGCCGCTGGAATTCCGCCTGAAAGTCAGGATCTTCCTGGGCATCGATAAAAGCCTGCTCCAGTTGCTTTAAGGCGGGTACCAGTAACTCTGGGACAAACATGCCGCCATAATCGCCAAAATAGGCAGGTAAACTACGCTTTGTCATAAGAAAACTCTCTGATCCGGTTAAAAGCAGTAAATAATTGATCGCGATCCTTGATGCCAGGTGCCTGTTCAATGCCGGAGTTGATATCCAGGCCGGCAACTGGCAAGGCCAGGGCGTCGGTAATATTGTCTGGGTTTAAACCACCCGCCAGCATGACCGGGTTCTTACTTTGCAGTTTGCTAAGCAGTTGCCAGTTAAAGCGCTCGCCGGTACCGCCAGCAACGCCTGGCTGATAGGTATCAAGCAGCAGACGGTCGGCTTTGCTGGTAAAGTTGGGCAAGCTATCGGCTATCCGATAGGCGCGCCAGATCTCGGTTCCGGCAGGCAGCAAGGGCCGCAGGCGCTCCATGTAGGCATCATCTTCGTCGCCATGCAGTTGCACCGCAGCAAGTGACAGCTCGGTGGCGGTAGCAGCTACTTGCTGCTCACTTTCATTGACAAAGACGCCGACAAACTGCAAAGCCGCTTGCTGAACCAGGGTTTTAGCCTGGGCCAGGCTGACAGCGCGCGGCGACTTGTTGTAAAAAATCAAGCCAGCGTAACAGGCGCCTGCTTGCTCCACGGCCTGCACATCTTCAGGGCGGGTCAGGCCGCAGACTTTGTGTTCACCCCGGGTCAGGCGTTTGCAAGCAAGCGCTAAGTCGCTCTGTGCCATTAAAGAGCTGCCTACCAAAAAGGCATCAGCAACCTGGCTGAGCTGGCGTACCTGTTGATTGGTGTAGATACCAGACTCCGATACCACCGTCACATCGGCCGGCAACAGCTTGCTCAGCCTGAAGCTGGTGTTTAGGTCGGTGGATAAATCACGCAAGTCGCGGTTGTTGATGCCAATCAGCTTAGCGCCAAGGTCAACAGCCCGCTGGGTTTCTTCTTCATTACTGACTTCCGTTAATACCGTCATGGCGAGCGCATCGGCGACCTGATGCAGCTCTTGGTATTCGTCATTGGTCAGTACCGACAGCATCAGCAAAACGGCATCCGCGCCGCTAAGGCGACCGAGGTAAATCTGATAGCTATCGATAATAAAGTCTTTATGCAGCAAGGGCTGCTCGACCTGAGCGCGGATCTGACTCAGGTTATCGTAGCTGCCCTGGAAAAACTCGGCATCGGTCAGTACTGAGATACAGTCCGCGTAATGGCCATAGACTTCAGCCAGCTGATCCAGCCGAAAGTCTGGCCGGATTAGTCCTTTCGAAGGGGAGGCCTTTTTGCACTCCAAAATAAAGCGTGGCCCCGGTTGTTGCAATGCTGCCAAAAAGTTATGGCTGCTTGGTTTTACCTGGGGTAAAAAGCTTTCCAGTGGGCGCTCGGTTTTAAACCGGGCCACTTCCTGACGCTTGAAATCAATGATCTTGTTTAAAATATCAGCCATGGGACGCCTCCTTCATCAATTGCAGGGTGCGATACCCCTTGTCGCTGCTAAGCAGTTGTTTTATATGCGCCACATTGTCTTTAAGATCAGCATTTACCCCGGTAATGGCCATCATGGCAGCGACATTGGCGGCAATGGCATCCTGATGGGCGGCAAGGCCTTTGCCCTGCAGAATCGCCAGGCTGGCGGCGGCATTCTCAGTTGGGTTGCCACCAGCCAGTTCATGCAGAGCCCGCTCTGGCAAGCCAAAGTCGGCCGGTGTCAGCGTGAACTGGCGGATGGCACCATCACGCAGTTCAGTCACTTGTGTTGGGCCATGCAGCGCAATTTCATCGCAGCCACTGCCATGCACTACCCAGGCTGTGCTCACATCCAGCTGGGCCAGCGCTTGTGCCATGACAGGGCCTAACGCCGGATCATAGACACCGAGCAGCTGAAAACCAGGAGCGGCTGGGTTTAGCAATGGGCCCAGCACATTAAACAGGGTGCGGGTTTTCAGTTGTTGGCGCACCGGCATCGCAAAACGGATACCGGCATGATACAGGGGGGCGAATAAAAAGGCACAACCAGCCTGCTGCAAACTCTGTGCGGCTTGTTCGGGCGATAGCTGAATATTCACCCCCAGGCTTTCCAGCAAATCGGCCGAGCCGGACTTGCTGGAAACACTGCGATTGCCGTGCTTGGCCACCGAAAGCCCGGCTGCGGCGGCAATGATAGCGGCGGTGGTGGAAATATTGATGGTATTGCTGCCATCTCCGCCGGTGCCACAGCAATCGATGCTGTTGCGTGCCTGTATCGGGAAAGGTGTGGCTGCAGCACGCAAGGCCTGCGCTGCTCCGGCCACTTCATCGGCTTGAATGCCTTGCAGCTTGCCGGCAACCAGGACTGCGGTTAGATCAATGGGATCGACGTCCCCGGCGACTACAGACGCAAAGAATTGCTGGGCTTCTTGCTGCGTGAAATGGCCGCCGTTCAGGCGCTTTTGCACCAGTTCTGCAATCATACAGGGCTCCTTGACATCAGATAGTCCAGACTCTGCTTTAGCAAGGGTTTGCCAAGCGTGGTCAGGATGGATTCGGGATGAAACTGAAAACCGAGGATTGGCAGGCTGCGGTGCACTATGGCCATCGGTATGCTGTTAAAGTGGGCGATCACCTGCAACGAATCCGGCACCGTGGTGGCAATCAGCGAATGATAGCGTGCCACCGGGAAGGGCTGAGGCAGGCCGGAAAAAACCGGGTGATCGCCGAGGGCAATCGCCGAAGTTTTACCATGCACCGTTTCACCGGCCTGACCCACCACGCCGCCAAAATGCTCGACCAGTGCCTGGTGGCCAAGACAGATGCCAAGCAGAGGCACTTTGCCGGCGGCCTGACGAATCAGCTCTGGCATGCAGCCAGCGTGTTCAGGTGCGCCCGGTCCGGGAGAGAGCACCAGGGCAGTGGGGCCTGGCTCGCTGTTTATTTGCTGCATAATAAAATCAGCCGGTACGGTATTGCGGTACAGTTTCAGCTGATAGCCCAGTTGTTCAAACTCATCCACCAGATTGTAGGTAAAGGAGTCGACATTATCGAGCATGTACAAGGTGGTCATAGCGCCTCCTGCTGAGCGGCTGTTTGAATGGCGCGGATCACGGCCTGGGCTTTGTTACGGGTTTCATCGGCTTCGGCCTGGGGATCGGAGTCAAACACCACACCGGCACCAGCCTGGATCGAGGCCATCCCATCCTGCACGTAGGCAGAGCGGATCACAATGCAACTGTCAAAGCTGCCATCGCCGCTCAGGTAGCCAACAGCGCCGCCATAACTGCCTCGGCGTTTTTGCTCGACCAGTCGGATAAGCTCTGCGGCTTTGACTTTCGGCGCTCCTACCAAAGTGCCCATATTCATGCATGCCTGATAGGCGTGCAAGGCATCCAGCTCCGGTTTTAGCGTACCAATGACCCGGGAAACCAGGTGCATGACGTAGGAGTATCGATCTACTTTTAGCAGCTCTTTGACATAGCGGGTGCCTGGCACGGAAATTCGCGCTACGTCGTTGCGGGCTAAGTCCACCAGCATCAGGTGTTCGGCTTTTTCTTTCTCATCCTGGCGCAGCTCCAGCTCAATGCGGCTATCCAGATCGGCATCAATGCTGCCATCGGTATGAAAGCCACGGCGACGGGTACCGGCAATCGGGTAAATTTCGACCTGGCGATTGCTGGCATCGAATTTCAGTGCCGACTCTGGCGAGGCACCAAACAGGGTAAAGGTCCGATCCTGCAGGTAAAACATATAAGGGCTTGGGTTCAGCTGTTTCAGCCGGGCATAAGCGGCCAATGGCTCAGGGCAGGGCAGTTGGAAACAACGTGAAGGCACCACCTGAAAAATATCACCACAGACGATGTGCTGCTTTAACCGTGTCACTTCGGCTTTAAAGGCGTCATCACTGATATCAACTTGCACCTCGCCTGTGCCAGCTGCGGATACTGCGCGTTCAAAAGGCTGCTGTTGTTGGGTTAGTTGCTTCAGTTGCTCCAGACGCTTACCAATAGCAAAACAGTTGGCAGCGGCTTGCTCACCACAAAACACATTACCGATCAGCTTGCTGCTGCGGGCCTGATGATCGGTGATCAGCAAGGTTTCGGCCAAATAGAACAAGTAGTCCGGGCATTGGTTATCACCAGCAGCCACTTCGGGCAATTGTTCAACATTGGCAATCATGTCGTAGCCAATGGCGCCACCTAAGAAAATAGCGAACTGCTCGTCACTCTGATTGTTTAGTTGCGACTGAATGCAGCGCAGCACACTAAAGGGATTGGCAACCTGCAAGCGACTCACTTCATCCAGCAGAGGATCCGCTTTGGCGTAGCGCACGGTCAACTGCTCTGGCTGCTGGCTTACCTCGGCTTCAGCTTGTAACTTATCGGCTAAAAATGGCAGTAGGGTGACACCATTGGCACTGAGTGCTTCAATCAGTACGGTATCGGCATTGCATTCAATCCGCAGGGCCGCATCAATCAACAGTAAGCTCTTCAGATTATCTTTGCTGTCGATTTCAGCCGACTCGAGCAGCAAAGAGCATGGATTGACGGCGGCCAGCTGCTGGTAACAGGCCAATGGATCCTGTTGGTAGTCGATGGCCATGGCGATGCTGGCGACTTCCCCGGTTTGTTCTGTTATGTGACTGAAAATCATAATATTCTCTGAATTTAAACCAAAAAAAAGCCCGTTTCATCGAAACGGGCTCAGGTTATTAAAGCTAAAACAACGCCTACAACACACGCCCGTTGGGAGTGTGCCACCACCAGTTGATTGCAGTGAATGAACAAACATTGAGAAGTTGCATTAGCTTTAATCACGTTCTTGATTATCGTTTGTGCTATCAAACCGCGATTTGCAGTTCAGGTCAATAGTTCTGCAGAAAAAAAACGGTTCATGGTTTGGGTGGCATTATAAACCTATAAATGTCTGGATGGCTATAATGTTTTGCAGGCATGTTCAGAATCCATTCAGTAAACAGCAATTAAGGTGCAATTTTTTACCATTGTATGGAAATTGTTACTATGCATGTGTTGTTTCGAGTACTTGTATGGAGTAGCTGCTTGCTCCTGCCGCTGACGCTTGTTGCTGACCTTTCCGACACTCAGTCGCTCATGCCATCGTTGAGCCAAGATTCGGTTGGCTTTCACACCTCGGATGCCATTACACCTTATGCTCGTTATCGGGCCAGCCCCATCAAAAAAAAGCGGCGTCTTCGTGGGGTTGTGGGAATAAGCTCCGATGTGCTGGATAACACCTTGCATCCGGGAGGCTATGTTGCGGCACAAGTCCGTTTTGATGACTACTTTACTGAAATAGGTGTGCTTGGGCAGCGGTTACCGCGAGCAGGTACTGCTCAGCCGGATAAAACCCGGTACTTGACGACGGTGCGCTTTACGATGAATCAACCCATCAGCCCTTACGGGATGATTGGCTTTAATCCATTTCAGTGGCTGGAAGGTGCTGAGAATGTAAAGATTGACTTGCATGCCCAAGCCGGTGTCAGTTGGCAGAACCCATCCTCCTCACTACGCATTGATGCTTATGGTGCCATGTACTCCTTTGAAAGCCGCAGGCCTTATGACCCAGCAGAATCCTGGTTCGATCGGGACCGCAAAGGTGACTTTGTTCGCAGTACCCAATGGGGTGTGGGGCTTAGGCTTAGCCTTATGTTTTGAATCGTTATTGGCACCAAAGTGTGCGATAATACAGCTCAATCAGGAGTTTGTATGAAAATCGATTTGCATAGCCACACCCGCCATTCTGATGGCCTGCTAACGCCAAAAGAGCTGCTGCAACGAGCTGAGCTGCGTGGTGTGGATGTGCTGGCCATTACCGATCATGACACCGTTGCAGCCATTCCCGAGGCTCGCCAGTATTTGGCAGAGCATGGAACGGGCCTGCAACTGATTGCCGGGGTAGAGTTGTCTACCAGTTGGCAAAGTTTTGAAATTCATGTGGTAGGTTTAAATATCGACCCCGATTGCGCTGTGCTGCAAGGCCGCTTGCAGCAGCAGTTGCAAAAGCGGACCGAGCGGGTGGCTGCCATTGCTGAGCGGTTAAGCCGGCGTTGTAAGCTACCGGATATTTACCCCGGGGTCGAATCCATGGCCAATGGCGCCGCCTTAACCCGGGCTCATGTGGCGCGTTACCTGGTGCAGCAAGGCATGGTTGAGCACATGGGCAAGGCCTTTGATAAGTATCTGGGGCGGGGTAAGCCCGGTTATGTGCCGCCCAGCTGGGTAGAACTGGCCGAGGCCATCGGTTGGATCCAGCAAGCCGGTGGTCAGGCTGTACTGGCACATCCGCTAAAGTACAAGTTATCCGGTAAATGGTTACGCCGCCTGGTGGTAGATTTTGCCGCTGCTGGCGGGGATGGTATGGAAGTGGTGTCACCGCAGCAAACCCCGCAGCAACGTGCTGAATTATGGGCGTTGTGCCAACAGTATGGTTTGCTCGCATCGGTTGGCTCGGATTTTCATCAACCAACGCCTTGGAATGAGCTTGGAAAAAATCTATATTTAACCGAAGAGATGATCCCAGTCTGGGCCAACTGGCCACTGGCAGGGCAACAGACATTACCGCTTTAGTCGTGCCGACAGCGATGATGTCGTTCTACCAACAATAAGAAGAACACGCATGAGTCAGTTTTTTCATATTCATCCCGACACACCCCAACAGCGCCTGATCAAACAAGCGGTGCAAATTATTCAGCGTGGTGGTGTGGTGGTGTATCCGACCGACAGTGGTTATGCGCTGGCCTGTCATTTGGGCGATAAAACCGCGCACGACCGTATTTTGCGCATTCGGCAAATCAGTGGCGATCACCATTTCACCCTGATGTGCCGTGACTTGTCGGAATTATCCCTGTTTGCCAAAGTGGACAATACCGCTTTTCGACTGATTAAAAACAATACCCCGGGCGCTTATACCTTTATCCTGAAAGGGACCAAGGAAGTACCCCGGCGCTTTTTGAACGAAAAGAAGAAAACCATTGGCTTACGGATCCCGGAAAACCGCATTGCGCTGGCGCTGCTGGAAGAGCTGGGCGAGCCTTTGATGTCTACCTCCTTACTACTGCCGGGCCAGCAGTTTGCTGAAGCGGATCCCGATGAGATGCGACCGCAGCTGGAAAAGCAGGTGGATCTGATCCTGCACGGCGGTGTCATCGCTGAAGCACCCACCACAGTGGTGGATTTGTCGGATGGCGACCCGGTGATAGTGCGTGAAGGCATGGGTAATACGGCTCCTTTCAGGTAAAGACGCCTGATGGATGAACTCACCGCGCTTGAGCCATTAACTGTCCAGCAACCCTTGCCACTGGCTTTTGTTCGTGGCGAGGCGGTGCTGGAGCGACCGGAAGATCTCTACATCCCGCCCGATGCACTCGAAGTGCTGCTAGATGCTTTCGAAGGGCCACTCGACTTTCTACTTTACCTGATCCGCAAACACAAGTTCGACATCGTGCAATTGCCGGTGCTGGAAATTACCCAGCAGTACATGGAGTACATCGAGCTGATGCAGGACATGAACTTTGAATTGGCAGCCGAGTACCTGGTGATGGCCGCCATGCTGGCCGAGATCAAGTCCCGTTTGTTGCTACCAAGGCATCAGGAGTCTGAGGATGATGAGACAGATCCAAGAGCTGAGCTGATCCGCCGGCTGCAGGAATACGAAGTCTTTAAACAAGCGGCCAGTGATCTTGATGAATTGCCGCGCCATGAGCGGGATTATTTCAGCGGCCAGGCCAGGCTGGCCGATAACTTTCAGCCGTTGGTGATTCTGCCGGAGGTGGCGGTGGAAGACTTGCTGCTGGCTCTAAAAGATATTATGAAGCGGGCCAGGGATTTTCAGCACCATCATATCAAACGCGAGCAGATGTCGACCCGCGAACGGATGAGCCGGATCCTGGCTTTATTGCAGCAAAAAGAGTACTTACCCTTTGAAGATTGCTTTGAGCTCGAAGAAGGTCGGGAAGGTGTGGTGGTGAGTTTTCTGGCGATCCTTGAGTTGAGTAAAGAGAAACTGATTACATTGACTCAGGTAGCGCTGTTTGGGCCTATTCACCTGAAAGTTGCCACAGGAGCCGAAGCATGAAACGGGCAATTTCCGACAGTCAATTACTGCAACTGGTGGAGGCGGCTATTTTCACGGCGGAGCAACCCTTGTCGTTGCAGGACTTGCAAAGCACAGTGCTGGAAGATTTTGCCCCCAGCAAGAAGAAATTGCAGGCGATTCTGGCGCAAATTACTCAGGATTATGCCGGCCGTGGTGTACAATTGCAGGAAACCGCCTCTGGCTATCATTTTCAAAGCCGGCCAGAACTTAGCGAGTACCTGGCAAAGCTTTGGCCTGAGCGCTCGCCCCGTTACTCTCGGGCAGTGCTGGAGACATTGGCGCTGATTGCCTATCGCCAGCCCATCACCCGGGGTGAGATTGAAGATATCCGGGGGGTCAGTGTCAGCTCGCAGATCATGCGTACCTTGCTGGACCGGGGCTGGGTCAAGGTGGTTGGGCACAAAGAAGTACCGGGGCGACCGGGGCTTTATGCCACCACTGCACAGTTTTTAGATTACTTTGGACTGCAAAGTCTAAACCAGTTGCCGGAGCTGACCGCTTTTCGGCAACTATCCATAGCAGAGAATGAGTCAGCTGCCGAAAACGGCACTGGCAACACACCACCGTCGGGACGACAGGAGAGCATCGAATGAGTGAAAAGTTACAGAAAGTATTGGCCCGCGCCGGCGTAGGTTCACGCCGCGAAATGGAAGCCATGATCAGTGCCGGCCGGGTCTCGGTTGATGGTAAGGTGGCTTACTTAGGCGATCGGGTCGAACCGCAGCAAGTGATCCGGGTCGATGGCCATGTGGTGAAAACCATCAGCGAAGAGGCGCAAATCTGCCGGGTACTGGCGTATCACAAGCCGGAAGGCGAAATTTGTTCGCGCCACGATCCGGAAGGGCGGCCAACGGTGTTTGACCGCTTACCTAAGTTGCAGGGCTCGCGTTGGATCGCCATTGGCCGACTGGATATTAATACCTCTGGTCTGTTGCTCTTTACCACCGATGGCGAGCTGGCCAACCGGCTGATGCACCCGAAGTTTGAAGTGGAACGTGAGTATGCGGTACGGGTATTTGGCGAAGTGACCGATGCCATTATTCAGAAATTACGCACCGGCGTGATGCTGGAAGATGGCCAGGCCAACTTCAAGAAAATCAAAGTACTGCCTGGTGAAGGTTTAAACCGTTGGTTCCATGTGATGCTGACTGAAGGGCGCAATCGTGAAGTACGCCGGATGTGGGAGTCGCAGGGCACTGTGGTCAATCGTTTAATACGGGTGCGCTACGGTGATTTGCATTTACCGAAACACATACCTGCCGGTGGTTACGCCGAGTGCAGTCTGGATGAGGTCAACTATCTGCGGGAGTTGGTGAAGTTACCAGCCGAAACGCAGAGCTTAATCAAAGCCGAAGATCGCAGTGAGCGCCGACGCCGCATTGCTGGTGTTCGCCGTGCGGTGCGTAAACACCAGATTGCTGAAAAAACACCAGCGAGAAACACTGAAACCAAAGCTAAGCCAAAGCCGAAAGTGAAAGATGATAAAGCTGCTAAACGCCCAGCTGCAAAGCCGGTGAATAAAAAGCCCAGCCGCGCAGGCCGGGGTTAAGCGCTAAATACTGGGGTGAGCACCAAAATGCGTCATAAGGCATTTTGGTGCTCAGGGTCTAAGACTGATAGCCATCCGGGTTTTGTTGCTGCCAGCGCCAACTGTCCTGCACCATATCATCCAGGGTGAGCTTTGCTTGCCAGCCCAGCAGCTGCTTGGCTTTGCTAGGATCTGCATAGCAGGAGGCAATATCACCAGGGCGACGGGCGACGATGCGATAAGGCACGGGCACTTTATTCTGATCGGCAAAGGCTTGCACCATATCCAGCACACTGTAACCAACACCGGTACCCAGGTTAAAGGCATCGATGCCAGAGTGCTGCTGCACGTACTCCAGGGCTTTTAAATGCCCATCGGCCAAATCGACCACATGGATGTAATCCCGCACGCCAGTGCCATCTTTGGTCGGGTAATCATTACCAAAGACACTAAGTTCGGCGCGTTTACCTACCGCTACCTGGCTGATAAACGGCATCAGGTTGTTGGGAATGCCATTGGGATCTTCGCCAATCAAGCCGCTTTTATCGGCACCGACCGGGTTAAAATACCGCAGCAAGGCAATGGACCAATCTGGATCTGAAGCAGCCAGATCTTCCAGTATATGCTCAATCATCAACTTGCTCTGGCCATAGGGGTTGGTGGCAGAGCGAGGGGCGGTTTCAACAATCGGCATGGTTTTGGCATCGCCATAAACGGTGGCAGATGAGCTAAATACCAGGCGTTTCACCCCGGCCTGCTGCATCACCCGGCACAGGGTGATGGTGCCGGCGACGTTGTTGTCGTAGTACGCAAGCGGTTGTTCGGTCGACTCGCCCACGGCTTTTAAACCGGCAAAATGCACCACAGCGGAAATTCGGTGTTGCTTGAACAAAGCGGTTAAAGCTGGTTCATCACGGATATCCATTGGCAAGCTTTGCAAGCTGCGCCCGGCCAGTTGCTGCACCCGCTTTAGTGCCTCATCATTGCTGTTGCTGTAATTATCAATGCTAATCACATCAAAACCAGCCTGCAGCAATGCCAGTGCGGTGTGGCTGCCAATGTAGCCGGCACCCCCGGTCAATAAAATTGCACTCATCAAAGCTCCTTAGGGCAACACTTTTTTAAATGGTTTGACCGTTGAGCGAGCATAAACACCAGCTGCCAGATAAGGATCGGCATCAGCCCAGGCCTGAGCTTCGGTGAGTGACTCAAATTCAGCCACCACCAAGGAGCCGGTAAAACCAGCTTCGCCTGGCTCCAGGCTATCAATGGCAGGCAATGGCCCTGCCAGTAGTAATCTTCCTTCTGCTTTAAGGGCTTCCAATCGTGCCAGATGGGCTGGACGACTAGCAAGTCGTTTGCTCAGGCTGGCCTGAACGTCTTCCGAGTAAATCATATAAAACATGGTCATTCCTTGGATACAAGCTGATTTGGGGCTGAAAAAAACGATGGCTGCCTGCATGCAGCGACCGAAAAGCTAGGATTTCAGTACCGGCCCTGTTAGCATGCTGAAAAAACGAAAAACAATTCTAACAATAAATGTCAGGGAGTCCCAACCAAAATGAAACGCGAGCTGTTTAGTTCTAAGATCGGCTTTATTCTGGCCGCGGCAGGTTCTGCTGTCGGTATCGGTAATTTGGTCGCCTTTCCGGTGATGGCAAGCCAGAATGGTGGCGCTGCTTTTTTAATCATGTACGCCTTTTTTGTATTTTTTATCTGCTTGCCGGTGATGCTGGCCGAAATGAGTCTGGGGCGCCATACCCGGCAAAACCCCCATGGTGCCTACAGTAAAATTGGCCAAACACCACTGTGGAACGGAGTGGGTTGGTTAGCTGTTATTACCCCCTTTATGATAGGCGTGTTTTATCTGGTGATCACGGTCTGGATTTTTGGCTATCTGGCCAAGGCCGTGATGGGCCAGCTGGACACCCTGGCGCAGGATGGTGCTTTTGGTGTCTTTATCAACAGCAACGAGCTATACATCTACATGGCGGTGGTGATTGGCCTGACGTTCTTAATTTTACAAAGCGGGGTCAAACAGGGCATCGAGCGGGCCGCTACGTATTTAATGCCTGCGCTGTTCGTGATGCTGTTGCTGTTGGTGGGCTATGTGTTGACCTTGGATCACGCCATGCTCGGTGTGCAGTTCTTTTTGATCCCGGACTTTAGCAAGATCAATGTGCAGGTGCTGACCGACTCGCTGGCGCAGGCATTTTTCTCCTTGTCGCTGGCGATGGGTATTTTAATTACCTATGGCTCTTACATTCAGAAGAACAATGATATCGTTGGTGCCGGTAAAATGGTCGCTGGTTTATCTTTGCTGGTGGCTTGTTGCGCTGGCTTGTTGATTTTGCCGGCGGTGTTCTGGTCGGATCCATCGATTGATCCATCCGAGCTGACCGACTCCAGCATTGGCATGATCTTTATGGTGCTGCCAAAAATATTCCTGGCATTGCAGCAGGATATTGGTTTCTTTGGTGCCTCTTTTGTGGCTTCCTTCTTCTTCTTGCTGGTGTTCTTCGCCGCCATGACCTCATTGATTTCAATCATTGAAGTGCCGGTAGCCAGCCTGATGGATACCAAAGGCATTTCTCGCCGCCGCTCGCTGATTACGCTTGGCGTGGTAATGATTGCCTTGTCTGTGCTGTCGGCTTTGTCTTTTGGCCGGGTTGATTGGCTCACCAGCTTCCTGAGCTATGGTGGGGCGGACAAGTCCTTCTTTGATGTGATTATGGATGTGTTCTATTACAGCATCCTGCCGCTCAATGGCTTGTTATTGTGTTTGTTTGTCATTTACCGCTGGAAGAAAGTAAATCTGCACGCCGAAATGCGAGAAGGCAACCCTGGCTTTGAGGGCAGTCTGATGCAGAAGTACATCGATGTCTCGCTGGGTACCTTTATTCCAGCCATCCTGGCGGTGATTTTCCTGCTGAATGTTCTGGGCCGCTTCTTTGGGGTTCAGGTGTTTTAAGCTAATACCGTTGTAGGGCATAGCATCCAACCCCAGCTTCTGCTGGGGTTTTTTATAGGGTTGATGTGGCTCAACCAAGCGGTGAGCCAAGGACTGACGTTTGGGCCTGCAGTATATTGTGGTAGGGACAGGAATCTAGTAGCAGAACAACTGCAAATGATAAGCAGAGACAAAAAAAGGTGTCCCGCAGGACACCTTTTTTGTTTGGTACTAAACGCTAAGCTTAATCGGCTTTGGTTTTACTCATCGGGGCTGTCGCTGCCTGACGGGCAGAGCCAGTGCCTGCTTTTCGCTCTGAGCTTTGAACCGCAGGGCGAGCTTCTGCTGGCATCGCCGTTGGTAGCTGTGCAGCGGGTTCGTCAGACACTTTCACCGGCTTGGCCATTTGCGACACCACCATTTGCTGGTAGCGGTTCGCTCGGGCTGGTGCTGCCGGAGCTGGAGCAGCTTGCTCTGCTGCAGGTGCAGGAGCAACTTCTTCAGGTGCTTTTACGTCAGCCTTGGTTTCAGCGGCTGCTGCAGAGACTGGCTTCGTTTCCTCAGATTTTTCAACCTTCTCAGCCTTCTCAGCCTTCTCAGCCTTCTCAGCCTTCTCAGCCTTCTCAGGTTTCACTGCCGCTTCTGCAGCTGGAGCAGGTGCTGCTTCGATTTGCCCGGTTTCAGGCTTATCTGCTTTCACTGCTTTTGGTTCAGTGGCTTCGGCAGCATCCGCTGGTTTTGCTTTGGCTTTTCGGGCCGGGGCACGTTTGCGTGGCTTTTTGGCCGGCGCTTCATCTGCTGCCTTATCCCTAGTTGATGCTTCCACTACTTCAGTGTCACTAGCCGCGTCAGCTTTAACCACAGCATCTTCGCTGATGGTCGCTGGCTCAGCCGACTGTTCAGTGCTTGCTTCACTGCTGGTTGTTGCTTGGTCGATATTAGCTGGCTTAGCAGATTTGTCCGATGCAGTCGTATCTACCGTCTCAACTTGTGGGCTGGCCAGTAAGTCGAGCTGTTCGGTGGCGGGCTCTGCTGACGTTTCTTCTGCATCACCGCTTTGCTCTTTCTTGCGCTTTTGACCGGCTGCTCGCAAATGACGAGGCGAACGGCGGGCGCGTTTGCGCTGATCGCTTTGCTCTTTGTCTTCTGCTTCGCTTTCGGCACCATCACTATCAGCTGCATCGCTATCCATTTTCTTGCTGCGCTGAACCTGCTCAGCGTCGACTGCTTCGCTAAGCGGTTGTGCTTTTTCGGTTGCTTTCGCATCCGTTGCTGTTGCTTCAGCAAGCGGGGCACTTTGCTCCGCGACTTGCTGCACAGCTGCTGTGCTTGCTACAGGCTGCTGTACAGTCGTTTCAGCTGCTGTATTTGCAGTGTGCTCTGCATCAGCCGCTACGGTGCTAGCAACAACAGGCTTGGTGACAGCTGCATCCTGAGCTTCGGCTGCTGCAGTTTGTTGCTGTGGCTCTGTGGCTGCTTTTTCCAGGCGCACAGACTTTTGCAGCTGACGACGCTGGCGACGTTCAGCAGCTTTACGCGGCTGAGTTGGTTTCTCCTCGGTACGCTCCGCAGTGCCTTTGCTGTCCTGCTTGGTTTCTTGCCTCACATCTTGCTTCGCTTCCGCTTTTGGCTCTTGCTTTCTCGGTTGCTCTGCCGCTCTGCTTGGTTTGTTGGCTTGTTTCTGCTGTGGAGCCGTTTGTTCTTGCTCATTGGCACGACGGCTATCCTGACCGCCACGACTATCCTGACCACCGCGACGGCGGTTGTTGTTGCGACGGCGGTTGCTGTTTTGATTGGAACGGCGATGTTGCTCGTTGCGCTGTTCGGCCGCGGGCTTTTCAGCTGGCTTGGTTTCGTTGTTCTCACTGCTGCCAAACAGTTGGCTCACCCAGCTGGACAAGCGTGCCAGCAAGCCTGGTGCTGCATCTGCTTTGCTGGCAGCTGCCTGAGGTGCTGGAGCGGCGGCAGTTGCTGGTGCGCCTGAGTCCGGAATACTGATAGCAGACAGAGCAGGTTTCTCCCTGGCGACACTGTCCTGAGTCAATGGCTGATAGAGATCTTTACTCAGATCCGGTGTTTTCACCATTTTGTAGCTGCTTTCATCCAGCTCTTCATCAATCCGAACCCGGATCACTTCAAAATGTGGCGTTTCCATGTGTTCATTCGGAATAATAAACACGTCGATACCATGGCGCTTTTCAATGCGCCGAACCGCATCACGCTTTTCATTCATCAGGAAGGTAGCCACAGAAATAGGTACCTGAGCCTGAATTTGGCTGGTATTGTCTTTGATCGACTCTTCTTCAATTAAACGCAGAATAGACAGAGCGGATGACTCGGTGCTGCGAATGGTGCCGCGACCATGACATCGCGGACACAAATGGCCGGCAGACTCGCCCAAAGATGGACGCAGACGTTGCCGCGACATTTCCAACAAGCCAAAACGCGAAATCCGGCCAATCTGAACCCGGGCCCGATCTTGTTTGACCGCATCTTTTAAACGGTTTTCAACTTCGCGCTGATGCCGCACCGGCGTCATGTCGATAAAGTCGATAACAATCAGGCCACCCAGGTCGCGCAAACGCAACTGGCGGGCAATTTCATCGGCCGCTTCCAGGTTGGTATTAAAAGCTGTTTCCTCGATGTCACCACCTTTGGTAGCTTTGGCCGAGTTGATATCAATCGCGGTCAGCGCTTCGGTGCTGTCAATCACGATAGAGCCGCCGGATGGCAAGCGTACTTCACGGTGGAAAGCCGATTCAATCTGGTTTTCAATCTGGAAGTGCATAAAAAGTGGCACATCACCGGTGTACAATTTTACCCGATGAGCAAAGTCCGGCCGGAACTGCTGGATATACAGGCGTGCTTCGTCGAAAATTTTCTGGCTGTCGATCAGGATCTCACCAATATCACGGCGCAGGTAATCGCGGATGGCGCGAAACACCACGTTGCTTTCCTGATGAATTAAGAATGGAGCCGGGCGATTGGCAGCGGCATCGCTGATGGCAGCCCAATGTTTCAGCAAGGACTTTAAGTCGTAATCCAGCTCTTCAAAAGACTTGCCAACACCGGCAGTGCGCACAATCAGGCCCATGCCGTCAGGCATGGTCAGCTGGCTTAAGGCATCTTTTAAATCCTGGCGCTCATCGCCTTCAATGCGGCGGGAAATACCACCGGCACGCGGGTTGTTTGGCATTAACACCAGGTAGGAACCAGCCAGGCTAACGAACGTAGTTAAGGCAGCACCTTTTTGGCCACGTTCTTCTTTGTCGATCTGAATAATAACTTCCTGACCTTCTTTGACCACTTCTTTGATATTGGGACGGCCATCAAATTTATAACCAGAAGGGAAGTACTCGCGGGAGATTTCTTTCAGTGGCAGGAAGCCATGGCGGTCGGCGCCGTAATCAACAAAAGCGGCCTCAAGGCTGGGCTCAACCCGGGTGATTTTGCCCTTGTAGATGTTGGCTTTCTTTTGTTCATGACCAGGGCTTTCGATATCCAGATCAAACAGACGCTGGCCATCGACCAGCGCAACGCGGATTTCTTCTTCCTGCGTTGCATTAATTAGCATTCTTTTCATTGTGTAGTGACTCTGTATTCAAGCCACAACGCAAGGACTCCGATCAACGGGTGCTCAGACGCTTTCAAACATCAAATGGTGCAGTCTCCCGACTGGAATGCTTGAGGAAACCTATTGTTAAAATTGACAGTTATCGCTGTAATTCATCAAATCTGACACACACCGCATTTCGCTGCGCTGCGTTATAGCATTTTTATTCAATGTTTGCTCTGCTGACCGGATCCTGTGTTTTGTCGGTGTTGGCAATAAATTACTCAGCATTGCCTCAGACAAAGTGGCGATTAATTTGCGCTGGGGGAGGAAAAACGTTGGTTTTCACCACGATTTCGGTATGATCCGCCCAGGTAGCGGTGCCGCACAGCATCTCTTATGTCGCTCAGAGCGCCCTAATTGCCATCATTATGGCTGAATTAGCCCGGGCATTATCCCACTAATCAACCAGTAATAGCAACTTAAATGTAATTTTAGCAGAGTTCAAAGCCTTCATGACGGAAGACATAAAACTAGGTGTGCAAATTGTTGAAATCGAATCAGAATTTTCTGGTCAACGGGTAGACAACTTCCTGATTGCCCGGCTGAAAGGCGTCCCTAAAAGTGTGATTTATCGGGTGTTACGCAAAGGTGAGGTGCGAATAAACAAAAAGCGGATCAAACCTGAGTACAAATTGCAAGCAGGTGATTTGCTCCGTATCCCACCGATTTCTGTGCGCAAAGAGCCCGATGCAGTTTCTACCCAATTGGCTGTGGTGAAGCAGCTGGAGCATAAAATTCTGTTTGAAGATGAGCATCTGTTAATCATCAACAAACCATCCGGCATGGCCGTGCATGGCGGCAGTGGCTTGAATTTTGGTGTGATTGAGGCACTGCGTGCGCTGCGCCCGGAGGCGCGCCATCTGGAACTGGTGCACCGGCTGGACCGGGACACTTCTGGCTGCCTGATGATCGCCAAAAAACGCTCGGTACTGCGGCATCTTCATCAACAGCTGCGTGATAAAACCGTGGAAAAAAAGTATCAGGCATTGGTCGCTGGCGATTGGCCTGCCAGGTTACGGAAAGTGACAGAGCCACTGCGCAAAAATACCCTGCAATCCGGTGAGCGGGTAGTGCGGGTCGATGCAGTGGAAGGCAAAGAGTCGGAAACCCGCTTCCGGATTTTGCAGCGCTATCAGCAGGGCACCTTAATTGAAGCCTTTCCGGTGACCGGTCGTACCCACCAAATTCGGGTGCACACGGCTTGTAAAGGCCATCCGATTGCCTGCGACGATAAATATGGCGATAGCGATTTTACGCAGCAAATGAAAGCACTTGGTTTGTCGCGGCTGTTTTTGCATGCCTTTAGCTTGCGGGTGCTCCACCCGATCACTGAAACCACCTTAAGTATCGAAGCGCCGCTGGATGATGATCTTGCCATGCTGCTTCAGCAGTTGCAGAGGGTTTAGTATGTCGTTTGACATTGCACGTATCGAATTGGTTATTTTTGACTGGGATGGCACTGTGATGGACTCGGTTGGCCGCATTGTCTCTGCTATGCAAAGCGCAGCGCAGTTGACTGAATTGCCGGTGCCATCTGACCATAGCGTGAAACAAATTATTGGTTTGAGTTTGGATCTGGCCTTTAGCACCCTGTTCCCGGCCATGACTGCAGCCCAGCACCAACGATTGTTTGAGCATTACCGTGAACAATACGTGGAGCGAGATCCGACCCCAACACCGATGTTTACCGGTGCCGAAGCGTTGTTTTTGCAATTGCGCGCGCAACAAAAGCGCCTGGCGGTAGCAACCGGCAAAGCGCGGAAAGGTCTGGACCGTATTTTTGCCGAAACCGGCCTGGCGCACTACTTTGATACTACCCGCTGTGCCGATGATGCCAAGTCCAAGCCCGATCCGGATATGCTGCTGCAAATTTTGGCGGAAACCCGCTTAGCACCAGAACAAGCACTGATGGTGGGCGATACCAGCCATGATATGTTGATGGCGCAGCAGGCCGGCATACCACGCATTGGCGTCACGCATGGTGTGCATGGTGTTGACGTTCTATCGCAGTTCCAGCCGCTGGCCATCGTCGATGATTTACCTCAGCTGCAGCGTTTGTTCGCTCCTGCTGCAACGACCTTACCTGTTTAAGCCAGCGGGTTGATGCCATGCTGGCGCAACATCGCCAGCAAACGGATCAGCGGTAAGCCAACCAGGCTATTAGGGTCGTTGCCTTCGAGCTTGTCAAACAAGCTAATTCCAAGGCCTTCGCTCTTAAAACTACCAGCGCAATCCAGTGGTTGTTCTATTGCCACATAATTGGCAATTTCAGCATGACTCAATGGACGAAAGTGGACATGAAATGGCTCGCAGCAAAGCTGGCTTTTCCCTGTGGCGGCATCAACCAATGCCAACCCGGTTAAAAAGGTAACGACGTTGCCACTGAACGCCTGCAGCTGTGCCATGGCGCGTTCCGGCGTATGCGGTTTGCCAAGAATGTCGCCATGATAAACCGCGACCTGATCCGAGCCTATCACCAGCCCATGTTTCAGTGTACTTGCCACCTTACTTGCCTTGGCCAGGGCCAGGCGCTGTACCAGTTCTGCAGGTGCTTCACCTGCTATCGGGGTTTCATCAATGTCCGGGGCGGCGACCTGAAATGGCAAGCCGGTTCTTTGCAATAATTGTTGTCGATACGGCGAGGTGGAGGCCAGCCACAGCTCAGTTTGCATAGAGTCACTCATGCATCTACCTTGAATAAAACGATATCACTAGCGGCTACTATACGGATCAAGCCTTACAAATGCGATAAAATAGCTGAAAAGGATGCAGAATCCTTTGACAGCTTTGCAGTGGATCTATATGATGCGCGCCTTATGCAAAAAGTAAAAATTCCTGTTACCTTAGACCCGGTGCGGGCGGCCCAGAAACGATCGTCATATGACGGTATGGTGCCGCTGAAAAACTTAAGCCGGCTATCAGAGCAACTGCTGGATACCAGCGGTGAGGTGACTGTACGAATTGATTGCGATATCGACGAGCAAAAACTGGTCGTGCTATCAGGTGAAGCGCGTTGTGACGTGCAGCTGAGCTGCGAACGTTGTCAACAACCGATGAATCTGTCATTGCATTGTCAGTTTGCGTTTACGCCGGTTCGCAGCGATAATACAGCGCTGGATCATATTCCTGAGCGCTATGACGTGGTCGTCCCGGACGAACACGGTGAAGTGAATTTGCAGCAAATGGTAGAGGATGAGTTAATCCTGACCCTGCCAATGTATCCGGTGCATGACGAAAGCTTTTGTTCAGCATCGGATCAGCTTAACAGCTTTGGTGTGGTGATTGATGAGCCGGAAAAACCGAACCCTTTTGCAGTATTGCAAGAATTAAAGAAAAAGTGATTTATTAGGAGAAAGCCATGGCTGTTCAGCAAAACAAAAAATCTCGTTCACGGCGTGATATGCGTCGCTCACACGACGCTCTGACAGGCCCTACGCTGTCTGTCGACGCTACCACTGGTGAAACGCACCGTCGTCACCACATGACTGATAGCGGCTTCTTCAAAGGCCGTAAAGTCAAGTAAGTTCGGATGCACCTGGTGCAACCAACACAAATACATATCGCGTTAGATATGATGGGGGGCGATCACGGCCCCCTTATTACTTTACCTGCCGCCATTCAGGCGGTGCAGGAAATTCCTTATCTGTTGCTTACCCTTTGCGGTGATTCTTCCTTATTGCAACGCGGGCTTAGTCAGGCCGGTTGTGGTAACCACCCCCGTTTACGTATTCAAGCCTGCTCACAACAAGTCAGTATGTGCGAAAAACCCAGTTCAGCGCTGCGCAATAAACGCGACTCGTCGATGCGGGTTGCTTTAGAGCTGGTAGAGCAGGGCCAGGCATCAGCCTGTGTCAGTGCTGGCAATACCGGTGCTTTAATCGCTATGGCGCATTTTGTATTAAAAATGCTGTCTGGTGTTGAGCGGCCAGCGCTGATTAGCACACTGCCTTCCACGGCCGCGCAGCCGGTTTACATGCTGGATTTGGGAGCTACCGTTAATTGCGATGCCGATACCTTATTTCAGTTTGCGGTGATGGGCTCAGTGATGGCCGAAGAAGTTGAAGGCTTGCAGGCTCCCCGGCTTGCCCTGCTGAATATGGGTGAAGAGGAGATCAAAGGGACCGATCAAATCAAGCAAGCAGCGGTGCTGCTTAGTGAATGCGAAGACCTTAATTACATCGGCTTCATTGAAGGCAATGACATTTTTTCCGGCAAAGCCGATGTCATCATTTGCGATGGTTTTGTCGGCAATGTGGCGCTGAAAACCTGTGAGGGCGTGGCCAAACTTATCATCAATCAAATCCGCACCACCTTATTAAGCAGTTTGATTGGACGAATCGTCGGCAAAGTCGCGCAACCTTGGCTGAAAAGCATCGTCAAAGGGGTGAACCCCGACCAGTATAATGGCGCAAGTCTGATAGGATTGCGCGGAATTGTCGTGAAAAGTCATGGAAATGCTTCCAAAGAAGCCTTCCTCAGCGCTATCCGGCAAGCTGTCCGAGAGGTTGAACGTCAGGTACCGGCCAAAATTAAAGATCGGCTGGAACAGGTATTAATTGGAAAAGCGTAGGTTGCCATGTATTCTCGCATTATCGGAACCGGAAGTTATTTCCCGTCTCAAGTAAGAACCAACACCGATCTGGAAACCATGGTCGAAACCACCGATGAGTGGATCATCGAGCGCACAGGTATTCGTGAACGCCGGATCATTGGTAAAGATGAAAGTGTTGCCACCATGGGAGCCGCTGCGGCCCGTCAAGCCATCGAAGCGGCTGACATTGATAAAAATACCCTGGATATGATCATCGTCGCCACCACCAGCGGCGCGCGCTCCTTGCCAAGCTCTGCCTGTGAAGTGCAGCGTGAACTGGATATTCCTGCTATCCCTGCTTTTGATGTGGCTGCCGCCTGTGCCGGGTTTTGCTATGCACTCAGCGTGGCCGATCAATACATCAAAAGTGGCATGGCGAAACGTATTTTGGTCATTGGCTCTGATTGTTTGTCGCAGTTGATTAGCCCGGAAGATCGCAGCATGGTCATTTTGTTTGGTGATGCTGCGGGCGCTGTTATTTTAGAAGCGTCTGACCAGCCGGGTATTTTATCCACCCATATCCATGCCGATGGCAAGTACTCAGAATTACTCTATGTTGATAACCCGATCCGTGGCGATGTCGAATCGGTGCACAACTCCTGGGGCTCGATGAAAGGCAATGATGTCTTTAAAGTCGCGGTGACCAAGTTATCCGAAGTCGTGGAGCAGACACTGGCAGCCAACCAGATGGATAAATCTGAAATTGACTGGTTAGTACCCCACCAGGCCAACTTACGCATTATTTCTGCTGTTGCACGCAAGCTCAACCTGCCGATGGAGCAAGTGGTGATCAATTTGGATCGCTATGGCAATACATCCGCCGCAACGGTTCCGACAGCGCTGGATGAGGCCATACGCGATGGTCGGATTAAGCGTGGCCAAACCTTATTATTGGAAGCTTTTGGTGGTGGTTTTGCCTGGGCATCTGCTTTGGTTAAGTATTAACAGCTGCCGACCAATCACTGTTTTTAGACAGGACTCATACAATGACAAAAAAATTAGCGATTGTTTTTCCGGGGCAAGGCTCACAAAGTCTCGGTATGCTCAGTGAAATCTATGCTGCTCATGACGTAGTGCGTGATACCTTTGCTGAGGCGTCGGCTGCCTTGGGGTATGATTTATGGCAGTTGGTGGCTGAAGGCCCGGAAACTCAACTGAATGAAACCGATAAAACCCAACCTGCGCTATTAACCAGCTCAGTGGCGTGCTGGCGTTTATGGCAGCAGCAAGGTGGGGCAACGCCTGCCTATCTGGCGGGTCACTCACTGGGGGAGTATTCCGCTCTGGTCTGTGCCGGTGTATTGTCACTGGCTGATGCGGTGGTGCTGGTTGCTAATCGTGGCCGTTACATGCAGCAAGCGGTTCCTGCCGGTACCGGTGCTATGTATGCCATTATCGGCCTCGATGATCAGAGCGTCGCGGAGTGCTGTGCTCAGGTTGCTAATGACGAAGTCGTGGCCCCGGTTAATTTCAATTCACCGGGGCAGGTGGTGATTGCCGGCCACAAAGCTGCGGTTGAGCGAGCAGCAGAAGCCTGTAAGGCTGCCGGCGCTAAACGAGCATTACCACTGTCCGTAAGCGTACCCTCGCACTGTGCTTTGATGAAACCTGCTGCGGCCACTTTGGCCCGTGATATGGCTGCGATGCATTTTCAGCCAGCAGAGCTGGCAGTTGTTAATAATGTGGATGTTGCTGTTTGTAGTGAAGCGGCAGCAATTCAGGATGCGTTGGTGCGTCAGCTGTACAGCCCGGTCCGTTGGACTGAGACCATTGAGTGGCTGGTACAGCAAGGGGTGACCGATGTGATTGAACTCGGCCCTGGTAAAGTTTTGGCAGGCCTGGTCAAACGCATTGATAAATCGCTGATAACTACTTCGGTGAATGATAGTGCTTCTCTTGCGCAGGCACTGACTGGCGAATAACACAACAAAGGTTCATTTATGACAGCTTTATTTTCTTTAGAAGGCAAGGTCGCACTGGTCACTGGTGCCAGCCGTGGTATTGGTCGCGCCATTGCCGAACAGTTAAAAGCACAGGGTGCCATCGTGGTGGGCACTGCCACCAGTGAAAAAGGGGCTGCTGCTATTGCTGAGTACCTTGGTCAGCCAAATACTGGCCTGGTACTCAATGTGACCGATACCGACTCGATTGAGGCTTGCCTTGCCAGCATTAAAAATAATTTTGGTGATATCGATATTCTGGTCAATAATGCCGGTATTACCCGCGATAATCTGCTGATGCGCATGAAAGATGAGGAATGGTTTGATATCATGCAAACCAATCTGACGTCGGTGTTTCGCCTGAGCAAGGCGGTATTGCGCAGCATGATGAAAAAGCGTTATGGTCGTATTATCACCATAGGTTCTGTGGTGGGTAGTATGGGCAACGCGGGCCAAACCAATTACGCAGCCGCCAAGGCCGGTGTATTGGGGTTCACCAAGTCACTGGCACGGGAAGTCGCTTCGCGCGGTGTGACGGTGAATGCGGTGGCCCCAGGCTTTATTGATACGGACATGACCAAAGAGTTATCGGATGACCAGAAAGAAGCTATTTTTGGCCAGGTGCCTGCCAACCGTTTAGGGCAACCGGCTGAAATTGCTGCAACTGTTGCTTTTTTGGCATCAGAACCAGCAGCCTACATTACAGGCGAAACGATTCATGTCAACGGCGGTATGTACATGGTGTAAGGCTTGCATGTCAGACCAGCAAAAAAATGCCGGTACGACGACTTGCAACAACGCAGGCTTACGCATAAACTAGCGCCACATAAAATTGCACGAACTGTTGCGATTTAAATGAAAAAAGGAAGAAAAGATGAGCAACATCGAAGAACGCGTTAAGAAAATTATTGTTGAACAACTGGGTGTTAAAGAGGAAGAAGTCAAGCCTGAGGCTTCCTTTGTTGACGATCTGGGTGCAGACTCTCTGGATACAGTAGAGCTGGTGATGGCTTTAGAAGAAGAGTTCGATACCGAAATTCCTGACGAAGAAGCTGAAAAAATCACCACGGTACAATCTGCTATTGACTACGTCAAAGCGAACGCAGAATAAGCCGTTCTGGCTCAAAACGGGTAGCCTGGCTACCCGTTTTTTGTTGGGCCTTTTTATCCGGCCAATCTTGCCTCAGGCACAGTGTCGGTCCAAAATAAATTCTACTGCAGCATCCCGGACCGATGCTGCAGTAGAATTTATTTTCATCAGCTCCATTGGAGGATGCAGTGTCTAAACGTCGAGTCGTAGTGACGGGGCTGGGTTTACTCACCCCGGTTGGTAATGATGTAAGCACCAGCTGGCAAGCCCTGCAACAAGGTAAAAGTGGTGCTGGTTTGATCCAGCACTTTGATACCGAAGCCTATAGCACTAAATTTGCTGCTATGGTCAAAGACTTTGATGTCGAACCTTACTTCCCGGCGAAAGAAGCCAAGAAGATGGATTTGTTTATTCAGTACGGTGTCGCAGCTGGTATTCAGGCATTTCGTGATGCTGGCATTGAAGTCACTGAACAAAATGCTGGCCGTATTGGTGCTGCCATTGGTTCTGGTATTGGTGGCTTGGGTCTGATTGAAGAAAATCACACCAAGTTACTGAACAGCGGTCCGCGTCGTTTGTCGCCGTTTTTTGTGCCGTCTACCATCATCAATATGATTTCTGGCCAGCTCTCCATCATGCTGGGTCTGCAAGGGCCAAACATCAGTATTGTGACTGCCTGTACCACCGGCGTGCACAACATTGGCCAGGCTGCACGGATGATTGCCTATGGCGATGCCGATGTCATGCTGGCCGGCGGTGCTGAAAAAGGCTCAACTCCACTTGGCATGGGAGGCTTTGGTGCAGCCCGGGCTCTGTCTACCCGCAATGATGCACCGGAGCAGGCCAGTCGCCCCTGGGACAAAGACCGTGATGGCTTTGTACTTGGCGATGGTGCTGGCGTGGTGGTACTGGAAGAATACGAGCACGCCAAAGCCCGCGGTGCCAAAATTTATGCCGAGCTGGCTGGTTTTGGCATGAGCGGTGATGCTTTCCATATGACATCACCGCCGGAAAATGGCCGTGGTGGTGCTATGGCGATGCAAAATGCGCTGAATGATGCCGGGGTGAACCCGGAGCAGGTTGGCTACATTAATGCCCATGGTACCTCGACCAATGCAGGTGATTTAGCGGAAACCTGCGCGATCAAGTCGGTATTTGCTGCCAACAAAGACAGCATTATGGTGAGCTCATCCAAGTCGATGATTGGCCATTTGTTGGGCGCGGCTGGTGCGGTTGAGTCGATCATCACCATTTTATCCTTGCAGGATCAACTGGTGACACCGACCATCAACCTGGATAATCCAGATGAAGGTTGTGATCTGGATTATGTGCCGCATACGGCCCGTGATGCCAAATTGGACTACGCTTTGTGTAACTCTTTTGGCTTTGGTGGTACCAACGGCTCTATTTTATTTAAGAAAGTATAACGGCCACCTTGCTAATACAAAGCCCGCTTCGTGCGGGCTTTGTTGTCTTTGCATGCCAGAGTTTTTAACTTAACCGGGCTTTGATTTTGGCAGCCTGCCATTCGGCCTGCGTGATAGGACTGGTTGCAATGCTGTGGTGGTTTAAGCTGGCATACTGCTGTTTGCGCATGGCTACCTGCTGCATAATGGCCGCAAGTTCTGCATCGGATTTTTTGTTCCAGTTGGCAATTTCGGCGATATGCCGGTAGCAACCAATACAGACTTTGTGCTGATCAAGCTTACAGCAGGCAATGCAAGGGGATTCAATCCTGCTCATGGCCAGACAATGCTTTATTCACCGGAGGTTCCAGCGTTAAACGTTGCGCCTGAATCACCACCTGAGTGCGGTTGGTGCAACCCAGTTTACGAAATATAGCGGTAATATGGGCTTTGACCGTCGCCTCAGAAATATTCAGATCGTAGGCAATTTGTTTGTTCAGCCAGCCTTCCGTCAGGTAATACAATACCTTGTACTGCTGATTGGTCAGTTGCGCGACCCTGGCGGCTAAGTCCAGATCTTCGTCCTGGCTGGCTTGCTCTTGCAGCGCTTTTTGCATCGAAGCAGGTACCCAGAGCTCGCCAGCCAGCACCTCTTTTAATGCTTCACTGATTTGCGCCGGGTTGGCTGATTTGGGAATATAAGCCGAGGCACCGAAGGAGATCACCCGTTTCACGACATCCAGTTCTTCGCTGGCTGAAATGACGACTATTGGCAGGCTGGGGTAGTTCTTACGTAACTGAATTAACCCTAAAAAACCGCAATTGCCCGGCATGTGTAAATCCAATAGCAGTAAATCGGTATCCGGGTGTTGCTCCAATGCCTGACAGGTCGATTCAAATGAGTCGGTTTCGATGGTGGCTTTGGTACTGAAGGTGTTGCTGATGGCATTGATCAGCGCATTGCGAAACAGCGGGTGGTCGTCAGCTACGATCAATTTGGCCATATTTCCTCATCATTCTTATTATGTGCACTATGGCGTAGTATAGAACGAAAGGCCGCAGTATGCGGCCTTAGTTCGGTTATCCAGTGGACTGCAAGCTGTACCTGCTAACGATTTAACCTCTTTTCAATCAATTGATCAACCACTGATGGATCGGCCAGGGTAGAAATATCACCCAGTTGGTCGTGCTCATTGGCGGCAATTTTACGCAGAATACGCCGCATAATTTTACCTGAACGGGTTTTTGGTAAGCCCTGAGGTGCCCATTGGATGATATCGGGGGAGGCGATCGGTGAGATCTCCTGACGCACCCAGGCCCGAACCGCTTTGGTTAACTCATCCGACGGCTCTACACCCACTCGTGGCGTGACGTAGACATAGATGCCCTGACCTTTGATATCGTGCGGATAGCCTACGACCGCGGCCTCTGCGATAGCGTCGTGCGCCACCAGGCAGCTTTCGATCTCGGCGGTGCCCAGACGGTGGCCGGAGATATTCAGCACATCATCGACCCGACCGGTTAGCCAATAGTAGCCATCTTCATCGCGGCGGGCGCCGTCACCGGTAAAGTAGGTGCCTTTATAGGTGCTGAAATAGGTTTGCTCAAAGCGTTCATGATCGCCAAACACAGTGCGCATCTGGCCAGGCCAGCTGTCTAAAATGACCAGGTTGCCTTCGGCGGCACCTTCTTTCAACGTGCCGTCATTATCCACAATCGCGGGTTTTACACCAAAGAATGGGCGGGTGGCAGAGCCAGGCTTTAAGTCAGTAGCACCAGGGAGCGGGGTAATCAGAATACCACCGGTCTCGGTTTGCCACCAGGTATCGACAATCGGGCAATTGCCATGGCCAAATTTTTCGTGGTACCAGCTCCAGGCCTCAGGGTTAATAGGTTCACCAACACTACCCAGGGTGCGAAGCGAGCTCAGTTTGCTCCCTTCTACCGGCGTATCGCCATGCGCCATCAATGCCCGGATGGCGGTGGGGGCCGTGTACAAAATATTGACCTGATATTTGTCGATGATTTGTGCCATCCGCTTGACGGAAGGATAGGTGGGCACCCCTTCAAACAAGACACTGCATGCGCCATTGGCTAAAGGTCCATACACGATGTAGGTATGGCCGGTGACCCAGCCAACATCGGCGGCACACCAGTAAATATCGCCCGGGTGATAGTCGAACACATACTGATGAGTCATCGAGGCCCACACCATGTAACCGCCAGTGGTGTGAAGCACCCCTTTCGGCTTGCCGGTTGAACCGGAGGTATACAGAATAAACAGCGGGTCTTCTGCGTTCATCGGCTCCGGTTCGCAACTTTTTGGTTGCTTGGCCAGAAGCTCGTGGTACCAGACATCGCGGCCTGGATGCTCATCAACATTCTCACCCACATGCTTCACGACGATGACATGTTGGACCGGGCTATTTTTTCCCAGATGGCCTAATGCCAAATCGGTATTGTCTTTCAGGGCAGTCAACCGGCTGCCGCGGGGAGCCTGATCGGCGGTAATGATCAGCTTGGAGTCGCAATCCTGGACCCGGCTGCCTAAAGCATCTGGCGAAAAACCGGCAAACACCACCGAATGGACAGCACCAATGCGGGCACAAGCCAAAATGGAGATAACAGCTTCCGGGATCATCGGCATATAAATGGTGACCCGATCCCCTTTACCAACGCCCAACGATTTCATGCCATTGGCAAGCTGACACACCTGCTCATACAGCTCCTGATAGGTTACATTTTTCTGCACGCCGGGTTCATCACCTTCCCAATAGTAAGCAATGTCATTCGCTTTGTGCGGCAGGTGGCGATCCAGGCAGTTGTAGCTGGCATTGAGCACACCATCCTCAAACCATTTGATGTTGATATTGCCCGGCTGATAACTGGTGTTTTTCACCTTGGTAAAGGGGGTAAACCAGTCAATCCGCTTGCCATGCTCTGCCCAAAAGGACTGAGGATCCTGTACCGACTGCTGATACATACGTTGGTAGGCTTCGTTGTCAATTAAACAGCGCGCTTCGGCGGCAGCTGGAACCGGGTAAAGGCCTGGCTGTGTCATCACTGTGTCCCCATAGGTTTCAATGCAAATAAAGTAGGTATGTTCTAACCAATTGCCAAGCGGAAAGAAATTAGACCATTGTCTAGCTCTGTGCCTGCGGTCGGTTAAAATGCAGCTAAAATCAGTTGGATTGACTGTAGCAGCTGATGCGACTAAAGGCTAATTGCGTAAACGGTGTCCCTGAACCAACCTTGTCGGTGAGGGTAGCTCAGAAAATAATCAAAGATCGTACAACAAGAAACCAGGGAGCACTGCATGAAACAACTACCATTTGCCTGTACCTTACTGGCAGCCAGTATGACGCTTGGCCTAAGCCAGGCTCAGGCATCCTTCACCGTGGGCAACACCGACATCAGTTTTGGCGGCTTCATTAAGCTGGACGTGATGCTGAACGATACACCCGATGGCAATTTGGCTACCGGCATTGGCCGCGATTTTTACGTGCCTTCCTTAACCCCGGTGGGTGGTGACGGTGAAAGCACCAAGTTTGATATGCATGCCCGCCAATCACGCTTCTTTTTTACCACCAACACCAAGCTTGAGAATGGTAAAACGCTGGGAGCTCGACTGGAGTTTGATATGATGTCTACTCCTGGTGGCGATCAGCGTATTTCCAATGGCTATTCTCCTGGCATTCGCCATGCTTTTTTCACCTACGATAAGTGGTTGTTTGGTCAGACCTGGTCCACCTTTATGGACCTGACCTCGTTACCGGAAAGTGTCGACTTTGTTGGTAATACCGATGGCCAGATTTTCGTGCGGCAGCCACAAATCCGTTACACCCATGGCAACTTCCAGTTCGCCATTGAAAACCCGGAAAGTACCATCACACCGGGGCCAACCGGTGGCCGGGTGGTGAGTGATGACAATACCATGCCGGATCTGGTTGCACGCTACAACCACAAAGCCGATTGGGGCAGTCTGTCCGTATCCGGCTTAGTGCGTCAACTGACTTATGAAGACAGAGCCTTGCAAATTGATGACAGCGTGATGGGTTATGGCTTATCCGTCACGGGTAAAGTGATGGTATCCGAGTCCAATGATATTCGCTTTACCTTCAATACCGGCAAAGGTCTGGGCCGTTATATTGGCCTGAATACAGCCAACGGTGCTGTGCTGGATGCCAATGGTGAATTGCACGCGATTAAATCGACCGGCTTTACTGCGGCCTATCGTCATGTCTGGGATGCCAACTGGCGTACCAATCTTATTTACGCTACCTTACGGGTTGATAACGACACCGCTTTAACCGGTGTTGCTGCCACCAAAAGTACGGAGAGTTTGGCGGCCAATATGATTTATCAGGCCTCTCGCCATTTGCAGTTTGGTCTGGAGTTTCGCCATGCCACCCGTAAACTGGAGTCCGGTACTGATGGTGATTTAAACCGACTGCAGTTTATGGCTAAGTATGACTTTTAAAGCCAGGTAAAAATTTCTAAACCTGCTTGAATTTTGCAATAATAGCGGCTGATGCCGCTATTAGTTTGCGAATACTTTATGACCCCTGCTGCGACCGAACTTGCTGTTTTACCTGCCACCAGCCAGGCATACCAACTGCTATTTCAGGATGAACACCTGGTGGTAGTGAATAAGCCCTGTCACTTACTCACGGTTCCTGGCCGGCATCCGGACAATCAGGACTGTTTAATTAAACGGGTGCAACAGCAGTTTCCTTCTGCCTGCGTGGTGCACCGGCTGGATTATGACACCAGCGGGCTTGTGGTACTGCCACTGACCCCTGCGGCTTTGTCGGCAATTAGTAAACAATTTCAGGCTCGCACCGTAGAAAAAACCTACCTGGCTGTGGTTGCGGGGGAGTGGTTGCAAGCCCGGGGGCGCATCGATTTGGCAATAGCCCCGGATCCGGAAAACCGGCCGCGTTATAAAATTTGCCAGCAAGGTAAGGCATCGGTGACGGATTTCGAACGGCTGTCGTATGACGAGAACACCCGTACCAGCCGCATCAGGCTTTCTCCTGTCACTGGACGCTCCCATCAATTGCGACTGCATACAGCAGCACTGGGACATCCAATTCTGGGGGACCCATTTTATGCACCGCAGGCTGTTCAGGCACAAAGTGATCGCTTGTTGCTGCATGCCGCAACCCTGGCTTTGTTGCACCCGGTATGCCAACAAGCGTTAAGCTTTGAAGCGGCCCCGGATTTTTAACCGCTGCAGCCATAAAGCAGTAGGCCGTTAAGCCAGCTGGTCGCAAAGAAATCACCTTTGACCTTCATCACATTGTCGCAAGTGCAAGAGCTTGTTAGCATAGCTTTGCATTGTGTTACTTAACATGAGATCCCCCCGATGATCCGAATTATCATTACTTTTAGCTTGTGGTTGTGTGTGCTGCCGGGCTTTGCGCAGAGCGAAACTGTGCCTGTGCAAGCAGTGCCTGTGCAAGCAGAGCAGGTGCTGTTTCTTGGCCCTGTACCGGCCTTTGCCTCTGAATCGCTGCAACAGAGCGGCAAAGGCAAAGAGCAGCGGCAGCAACTGCTGCGCTTATTGGAGCGACAGCCTGTTCCGGTAGCTGGCCGCTCGGTCGAGTTATTTGGAGAGCGCCTGCAATGGCGTCAGTTGACACCAGTCCAGGCTGCTGAAGCTGGCCCCGGTATCTGGTTCACGCAATTGCAGCAGGAGGCTTTTTTCAAAGGCACCTTGGACGTTACCGGTTTAAAAAAACCTCAACTGTATCTGAATTTCCAGCCGAAAAATGGCAGCAGTACTGAATTGGTGCTGGCAACAGGTTGGCAGCAACTGCTGATCTTCACTGATGGGCGCCATGACGATGCAGATGTTCGGTTGCAAGTGACCAGTGGCAATGGGGTCGAAGCAGCGTTTCGATTAGCAGCGCAAGAGCCGGTCAATAATCGGTTACTGACCAATGCTGAAACCATTACTCAGTTGGCGCTATCACCGGATACCAATTGGATGCTGCTTAGTTTTAGTGGCCGCTCCGATGTCAGCGATACCCAGTTGCAGCGCACCGAGTTGCGTGATGTCAGTCGCAATCAGGTGCAGCGTAGCTGGAGTGGTCCTGCGCTGAGCCGGGCAACCTTTAGCCCGGACAACCAGTGGTTGAGTTACATTGCCAACAACACCTTGTGGTTGATGAATCTGAATACAGGTGAGTTGCGTTCCCTGTTGGAGAATCAGACTGGCCTTGGAGCCTACCAGTGGGCACCCGATAGCAACAGCATTGTGCTGCAGTGGACAGAGTCGGATACCAGCTTGCAGCAATCCAGGGCAAAAATGTACCGGGCACTGGAAGATCGTTGGCGTGGTTACCGTGATATCAACCGGTTGTTTCAGTTGGATATTGCCAGCGGTCTGGTACGGGTCTTGACCACCGATAAACAAAGCAGCTCACTGAGCGATATACGCCCGGATAGCAAGGCCCTGCTGTATACCCAGCGGGTGAATGATCGCACGGCAGCGCCTCATGCCAGTACCGCTTTGTTTGAGCTGGATTTAACCACCTTGCAAAGCCGTGAAGTGGGTACTTTTTCGCACCTGAATCAAGTGCAGTACCATCGGGATCAATTGCTGGTGGTAGCCGGCCCGAACTTTGCCGGTGGTGCCGGGGTTAACCTGCCATCGGATGACTACATTGCCAACGATTACGATGGTCAGCTGTATCTGATGAGCAAAGATGGCCAGCATATTCAGCCTTTATCGAAAGAGTTCAATCCAGCCATCAGCTCGGTTGTTAGCAATGCCCGTGGTCAGGTGATTGCACAAGTAAGCGAGGGTGATCGCTCTGCTCTGTATAGCGTCGATATCAACCGGCAGCGTTTTCAGAAGCTGGCATTATCGCTTGATGTAATAGAGCGGTTTTCACTGGCCAATGACCGCGGAGCGACTGTGTTGGCGGTGGGCTCTGCTGTAGCTACGCCGCAGCAACTAGAACTGGTTCGGCCTGGCCAGCGCCGCTCAACAGTGTTGCATGATAGCTCTGCCTTGTATCAACATATCCGGCTAGGTGAGGTGCGTGATTTTCATGTCGAGAATCCACAAGGCGATCGGATTGAAGGTCGTTATTACCTGCCACCGGATTTTGATGCCAGCAAAAAATACCCTGCTATTGTCTATTACTATGGCGGCACCACCACCGTCAACCGCCAGTTTACCGGCCGCTATCCGTTCCATCATTGGGCTGCCAATGGTTACATCGTTTATGTGGTGCAACCGCGCGGTACCATTGGCTATGGCCAGCGTTTTTCTGCGCTGCATGTCAACGCCTGGGGCAAATACACAGCTGATGACATCATCTATGCAACCGAGCGCTTTGTAGCTGAGCATGCCTTTGTCGACGGCAATCGGCTTGGCAATATTGGTGCTTCCTACGGTGGCTTTATGACCATGTATCTGGCCACTCAAACCGATCTGTTTGCAGCCTCGACCTCGCATGCCGGTATCAGCGCACTGAGCTCCTACTGGGGGCAGGGCTGGTGGGGTTTCTTATACTCTGGCATTGCCAGCCGGGATAGTTTCCCCTGGAACAATCATGAGCTCTATGTAGGCCAAAGCCCGCTGTATATGGCGGATAAAATCAACACACCTCTGTTGCTTATCACCGGCGACTCCGATGTCAATGTGCCGGCTGGCGAGTCGCAGCAGATGTTTACTGCACTGAAGCTGTTAGGACGTGAGGTGGCCCTGGTCGAAATTCCAGGCGAGGATCACCATATCATTGACCGGGAAAAACGTTATGTTTGGTGGGATCATCTGCTGGCCTGGTTTGATAAGCACTTAAAAGACCAGCCCGACTGGTGGCAACATTTAAGTCATTAATAGGTACAAATAAAAAAAAACCAGCTTATGCTGGTTTTTTTATGTCAGAAAAATTAACACTGCTCAGATAAAAATATGATAAATTTGTATAATGCCATGATTTTAAAAGGGTTTTATATTTGGCATGCTGCTTGCTTACTAATCGCGACAACTTAAATATGATAAGGACATGTCATGTTAACAAAAAAATCAAAAGCAATTATTTACAGTGGCGCTTTACTCAGCGCATTAGCCTTTAGCTCGACAGCCAGCGCTTCTTTATTTGACAGTGGTTTGCCAGCCGGCTGGAATTGTGTCGGTTCTTGCGACGCTATGGGGGCTGATGGTGATGTCACTTTAGCGCCAACCGGTTCTGCGCAATATGGTTATGTGACTACAGACAATGGCGTAACTGGAGTGGGTCTTCCGGGGTTAACTTCAGGCGCTACTACGGGTTCTACTCTGACTTCGGCTCTGTTTTCAGCGCAGGCAGGTGATGAACTGAATTTCTTCTTTAATTACATTTCATCCGATGGTGCTGGTTTTGCTGACTACGCCTGGGCCCGGTTGTTGGATGAGTTAAACAATGAAGTAGCGATTTTATTCACCGCCCGTACCACGCCAAGTGGCAGCATCGTGCCAGGCTTTGGCATGCCTGATCCAACTGCTACATTAAATCCGGATGAAGTATTGATGAATCCAGGAGCGCCTTCATGGTCAGCTTTAGGTGCTAGTTCCGATACCTGCTATGCAAATGGCTGTGGTTACACCGGCTGGATCAGTTCAAGCTATAACATAGCGGCTACCGGTAACTATTTTCTGGAGTTTGGTGTGGTGAACTGGACAGATACAGCGTATCAATCTGGTATGGCGTTTGATGGCATCACTGTCGGTGGAACCCCGATTGGTGATACCACACCAGTACCAGCACCTGCGACGCTGGGCTTGTTAGGCCTGGGTTTGCTGGGTGCCCGTCTGGCCCGCCGCAAGAAATAACCATTTCAACTGAAGTGCTACAAGGCAGGCAGCAATGTCTGCCTTTATTTTTTTGCCAGGTACCACCAAAGTGGAAAGAGCAAGGTTCCGGCTACGACACCAGCGAGGTGGGCATCAACAGCAACCTGGGCCGCTATCAGCTCCGCCAGGCCTTCATCGGGGCCTTTGATCTGCTCAAAAGCAACTTTAGCCAGCACCAGGGCCAGCAAAAGCCAGCCTGTAGTGTCTTTACGCCAAATATCAGCCAGAGCGCCCAGGACCACCATGGCATGCAAAGCACCCGATAACCCTACCATGCGATCCAGTTGTGGCAGGAACAGCAAAAGCAGCAGATTGGTGAGTGTTCCCGCGATGAGTAACCACAGCAGATAGCGGTTGGTGTTGAAGTGCCGTTGATGCAACAGCCAAAGCAAGCTAAGCCCGGCAAGGTTCAGTAACAGGTGCCAGTGATTGGTATGCAGCAAATTGGCTGTCAGCAAACGCCACCATTCACCAGTTAATACCGCGCCCGGCTGATAATTCAACTGCTGGTGCCAAGACTGAGGTAGCCCTAACAGCAGAGTCAGTATCAGCAGTGCTATGCCGGCCACCAGCATCGTTTGCCAGCAAAGCGGCTGCTTGTATTGAAGTAATCGTTTCATCTGGCTAGTCTAGCCAGAGTCTTTTGTGCTGTCATGAAGAATCTGGATTGATCTTTGCAGCGCTTCTCGGTAGGGTAAAGTTCGGTACAAAGTCCAGTAGCAGGTTCTTATGAAGTTTCTTCTTTCTTCGTTATTCTTCCTATGCAGTTCGCCGTTGGTGCTGGCGTCTACACCGGTGCAAGCAGACCGTGAACCAGAAGCGGCAACCGGTTATTACCAACAGCAACTGGTAAACGCTCAGCACTTTATGGTATCGGCAGCCCATCCTCTGGCCACACAAGCTGGGGTCCGGGTATTGGAGCAAGGTGGCAGCGCTATGGATGCCGCTATCGCAGTACAATTGGTGTTGGGTCTGGTTGAAGCGCAAAGCTCTGGGATTGGCGGGGGTGCTTTTATCCTGCACTGGGATCAAGAGGGACAACAGATGTCGACCTTTGATGGCCGGGAAACCGCTCCCAAAGCCGCCACTGAACAGTTATTTATGCAAGGCGATACCGCCATGCCCTGGCGTAAAGCTTATGTTGGAGGAAAGTCTGTTGGGGTGCCAGGTTTATTTGCGGTGATGTACCAGGCTCATCAGCGTTATGGCAAGCTGGCCTGGGAGCAGTTGTTTCAGGATGCGATTCAGCTTGCCAGTGAAGGTTTTCCGGTTTCTGACCGCATGGCAAGGCAGTTGGCCGTTGGCTGGAATCAGGGGATCCAACACAGCGACGAAGCCAGTCAGTATTTCTATCCGGAAGGCAAACCATTGCAAGCCGGGGCTGTCATTACCAATCAGGCGTATGCCCATATATTGCAGCAGGTTGCCAAGCATGGCCCAGTTGCCTTTTATCAGGGCGACAACGCGGCAGCCATGGTCGGGACAGTGCAACAAGCCAGAGTGAATGCTGGCTCTTTGGCGCTAACCGATTTAGCCGCCTATCAGGCAGTAGAGCGTGATCCGGTGTGTGGCAACTATCGCAGCTATACCATCTGCGGTATGCCGCCACCCAGTTCCGGTGGTATCGCTGTGGTGCAAATTCTTGGCCTGCTGGAGCGTTTTGAACTTGGGCAGTTCGCTCCGGATAGTGTTGAAGCGATTCACCTGTTTGGGGTGGCTTCGCAATTGGCTTTTGCGGACCGCGATCATTATGTGGCCGACAGCGATTTTGTTGAAGTCCCCACCCAGCAATTGATTGAACCTGCTTATCTGGCAAGCCGCAGCCAACTGATCAAAACAGACAAAGCCCTGGCTGAAGTCAGCCCGGGTTCACCGGTCACAAAGTTAGCAAGGCTGAGCAGCCCAAGCCCTGAGTTGAGCAATACCACGCATCTGTCCATCGTCGATGCCAATGGCAATGCGGTCAGCATGACCTCCAGCATTGAAAATGTGTTTGGCTCTGGCCTGATGGTTAATGGGTATTTATTAAATAACCAATTAACCGACTTCTCGCTCTCGCCCGAACTCAATGGTGAGCTGGTAGCCAACCGGGTGCAAGGTGGTAAACGACCTCGCTCCTCGATGTCGCCTGTGATGGTATTTGATGAGGAAGGAAAGCTTCGCATTGTATTGGGCTCACCCGGCGGTAGCCGCATTATTAACTATGTAGCTCAGACCCTGGTTGCCTTGATCGATTGGCAATTGGATATTCAGTCTGCCATTAGTTTACCCCGTGTCACACATCGCAATGATTTTTTGGCGCTGGAAAAAGGTACCGCCATCGAACATCATCAATCCGCTTTGGAGCAAATGGGGCATCAGGTACGGGTGATTGATTTAAACAGCGGCTTGCATGGCATCGTGATACTGGATACCGGCCTGCAGGGCGGAGCCGATCCTCGTCGTGAAGGTCAGGCTCTGGGGCATTAAATGAAGGAAGTAGCCATGACAGGCGTGCAACAGCAATTGCAGGATGGGGTACTCAGCTTAACGCTTTTGCGTCCTGATAAAAAAAATGCATTAAATCAACAGATGTATCAGCAGCTGGCCGATGCGCTCAAGCAAGCGGCACACGATGACCAGGTCAAAGTGGTCTTGCTGCAAGGGCAGGATAATTGCTTTACTGCAGGCAATGATTTGCAGGATTTTATGGGCGGTGGTGAGCTGAATCAACAACACCCAACGGTCCGTTTTTTGTATCAGTTGGCTGAGTTTCCTAAACCCATAGTAGCAGCGGTTGCTGGCCTGGCAATTGGTATTGGTACCACCGCCTTGCTGCATTGTGAGTTGGTGTATGCTACTGCTGATACCCGTTTCCAGTTGCCCTTTACCAAGCTTGGGCTTTGCCCGGAGGCTGCGTCCAGCTTGCTGTTACCGCAGTTGATTGGTTATCACCGGGCCTGTGAGTATTTGCTGTTGGCAGAGCCATTCGATGGGCTGGCAGCAGAGCGGATGGGGTTGGTCAATCGCTTACTGCCACAAGCAGAGCTGCTTAGTTTTGCCTGGCAAAAAGCCCGTCAGCTGGCTGCGATGCCAACCCAGGCGATACAGAGCAGTAAACGCTTATTAAAGGCGAGTCAGCAAGAAGCGCTGCATTATACCTTGCGCGAAGAGTTGAACGAGTTTCAGCAACTGCTGCAAAGTGATGCTTGTCAGCAAGCGGTGCAGCAGTTCTTTCAGAAAAAATAGCCAAGCAGAGCAGCGGCCGTTAGTTGCGGCCGTTGCTGAACGGATCGTTCTTAATTTCGGCCACCAGCCAACGGCCACGCACCCGTACCATCCGCACCACCCGCATTTCATTCACGATGCGGCCATCAAAAGGGCCGCTAAATACCAGCATCACATCGGTTTCATTGCCGTATTGTTCGCGCAGGTTCTGGCCAGCCCGATTGACATTGATGGTGACCTCATCGTACGACATATTGATTAAAGTGCGAGCCACCTGGCGTGGGGTACCATAATGTGCGATTAGCTCGGCTAGTTCAGGCGTACTCAAACTTTTGGCAAGTTTCAGATCGTTTTTGTTGTAGATGGCATCAAAAAACTCAGCAGCGGCATGTTCAGGGGCATGAAAAGTACCAGACAAAGCTTCATTTGGTTCAGAGCAAGCAGTCAACAACAGCAGAAATAAACCAGCAACGAATAAGCGTATTGGCATGAAGGATTAGGCTTTTAAAAATCAATACAGAACCCAAGTTTGGGCTTAGAAATCGAATCTGTAAAGTGTCCACTGGATGAAAGGCTAAGCACCAGCCACAAAAAAGGCCGCCGCAGCGACCTTATAAAGCAAAAAATTGTCCGAAACTTACGCTTGCAGCTCTTGCTCGGTAAAAATATCGGCAAACAGTGGGCTGGACAGATAGCGCTCGGCAGAGCTTGGCAAAATCACCACGATATTTTTATCGGCATAGTCAGGCAGCTCAGCCAACCGCTTGGCTGCAACCACAGCAGCACCGGAGGAAATACCAGCCAGAATGCCTTCTTCTTTCATCAGCCGGTGTGCCATGGCGATTGCTTCGTCGTTGCTTACTTGCTCAACGCGGTCAATCATCTCCAGATCCAGGTTACCCGGGATAAAACCAGCACCGATGCCCTGAATTTTGTGTGGGCCAGGCTTTAACTCTTCGCCGGCACGTTTTTGGCTGATGACCGGGGAGTCGACTGGCTCTACCGCTACGCTTAACAAGGGATGCTTTTTCTCCAGCTTGATAAAACGGCTCACTCCGGTAATGGTACCACCAGTGCCGACACCGGCGACAAACACATCAATCTTGCCATCGGTATCGTTCCAAATCTCAGGACCGGTAGTTTCAAAGTGAATTTGCGGGTTGGCCGGGTTGTCGAACTGCTGCAGCAGTACGTACTTCTCCGGATTGGAGGCCTGAATTTCTTTTGCTTTATCAATGGCACCTTTCATGCCTTTCGGGCCTTCAGTCAGCACCAGGTTGGCACCTAAAGCTTTTAACAGCTTACGGCGCTCCAGGCTCATGGTCGCCGGCATAGTCAGCGTTAGTTTGTAGCCACGGCTGGCAGCGACAAAAGCCAGTGCAATACCGGTGTTGCCGGAGGTAGGCTCAATTAACTCTTTGCCTTCACCCAGTAACCCTTTTTGCTCAGCATCCCAGATCATGGCGGCGCCAATCCGGCACTTTACACTGAAGCTTGGGTTACGTGCTTCGATTTTGGCGTAGACATTGCCGCCGGTCACGCGATTGAGTTTGACCAGTGGGGTGCGGCCAATCGCCAAGGAATTGTCTTCAAAGATTTTTGCCATAACAGCATACTCCGGTTTGCTAGCAGATTTTCACTAAATTACCGCCTGGACGGCCAAAAGCAAAGAAGCGTTTTGCTATAAGTTATTCCCTATTTCAGTGCGGCAATTGCCCGCAATTGCAGTGGCTGCACTGGCACGACCAGCGTCAACACGGTAAAGTAGACGCAGGCAATCTATCTGGGAAAAATCATGTCGTTTCAAAGTACCAAGCACTACATTGTTTCCGATGAGCTGGCGTTGGCGGTGAATGCGGCCGTCACGCTGGAAAAGCCTCTGTTGATCAAGGGCGAGCCAGGCACCGGCAAAACCAGGCTGGCTGAAGAGTTGGCTGCTGTTCTTGGGGCAGAGCTGATTAGCTGGCCGATTAAATCCACCACCAAAGCCCAGCACGGCCTGTACGAATACGATGCCGTCTCGCGTTTGCGTGACAGTCAGCTTGGCAGTGACAAGGTGCATGATATCAGCAACTACATTCGCCCCGGTAAGCTTTGGCTGGCCTTTACTGCAGAACAGCGGCCGGTCCTGTTGATTGATGAAATCGACAAAGCCGATATCGAGTTTCCGAATGATCTGCTGTACGAGCTGGATCGAATGGCGTTTTATGTGCATGAGACCGGCGAGGAAGTTGCCGCTAAACAGCGACCCATCGTGATCATTACTTCGAACAACGAAAAAGAGCTGCCGGATGCGTTTTTGCGCCGTTGCTTTTTCCACTACATTCGTTTTCCGGATGCGGAATTATTAACCGAAATTGTTGGCGTGCATTTCCCGAACATTCAACAACAGCTGCTAAGCACGGCGCTGGAAGTGTTCTTTGAACTGCGTGAGTTGCCCAACCTGAAAAAGAAGCCGTCTACCTCGGAGCTGCTGGACTGGTTAAAGCTGCTGCTGGCGGAAGATATCCCGGTCGAAGTACTGCAAGACAAACAACAAAAGGGCGGTTTAATGCCGATGTTTGGCGCCTTGCTGAAAAATGAGCAGGATGTCGCCCTGGTAGAAAAACTGGCCTTTATGGCGCGTCGCCGCTGATGCTGATCCAGTTTTTTCAAACGCTGCGTAAGCATGGCCTGAGTGTCAGCCTGACTGAGCTGCTGGATTTGTTAGCTGCTCTGGATAAGCAGGTGGTATTTGCCGATACCGAAGCCTTTTATTACCTGGCCCGGCTGGTGCTGGTGAAGGATGAGCGCAACTACGACAAGTTCGACCGGGCTTTTGCCGAGTATTTTGAAGGGGTCGCGGCTGTAGATATTGCCAGCAAAATCCCCGACGACTGGCTAAAGCCGGATGTGCTCCGCCAGTTGACACAGGCGCAAAAAGAAGCGCTTAAAGGCCTTGGCAGTCTGGATGAGTTGCTGAAGCAATTTAAGGAGCGTTTGGCAGAGCAGCAAAAACGCCACGCCGGCGGCAACAAGTGGATTGGTACCGGTGGTACCTCCCCCTTTGGTGCTTATGGCTACAATCCGGAAGGGATCCGTATCGGCCAGGAGGGTTCTGGTGCCCGGCGGGCTGTCAAAGTCTGGGACAAGCGCGAGTTTCGTGATTTGGATGGCGATGCCGAGCTCAATAACCGCTCCATCAAGCTGGCGCTCAGGCAACTGCGTCGCTTTGCCCGCAGTGGCGCCAGTCAGGAGCTGGATTTGCCGGAAACCATCCGTGCGACCTCACAGCAGGGCGGCTTACTGGATTTGCAGTGGCAGCCAGAGCGACACAACGCCATCAAGGTACTGTTGTTTTTTGATGTCGGTGGCTCGATGGATGATTACATTCAGGAATGCGAGCAGTTGTTTGCTGCGGCCCGGGCCGAGTTTAAGCAGCTGGAGTTTTTTTACTTTCACAACTGCGTGTACGAAGGGGTCTGGCAGCACAATCAGCGCCGGCGTGAACAGCAGACCAAGGTGATGGATTTGATCCATACCTATGGTTCAGATTACAAAGTGATCTTTGTCGGTGATGCCACCATGGGGCCTTATGAGATCGCCTGGCCCGGCGGTAGTGTTGAGCATTACAACGAAGAGGCAGGCGAAGTCTGGCTAAAGCGCTTACTGGCACAGTATCCGAAAGCGGTTTGGCTGAACCCACAACCCGAG
>ERZ869909.498-NODE-498-length-45542-cov-8.155262_pt1 | contig 45542 bp, 42 predicted proteins | sample MGYA00520892_ERZ869909 | MGnify/ENA primary metagenome ERZ869909 (study PRJEB32215, sample SAMEA104723947) | bioreactor metagenome | biome: bioreactor; feature: anaerobic bioreactor; material: water | place: China | collected 2015-03-12 ... | reverse complement strand
ACATACAACGGTGGGCTGGCACCTGCCAGGACAGAAGAAAACCTTAATCCACTGTCCGGTATCAGTTGACCACTACAACCTGATGTATCTGCGAGGCACCCAAGCTTTGCAGGCTGAACTGGATGTGCTAGCGGCTCGTGAAGACGATGATCCATTTATTCCTGAGCTAAGGCGCTTGCAGAACCGTCTTGAGCTGTTACGCAGCATCGTAGTAGATAGTACTACGGTAGCAGTGTTCACTCTGGATGGTGCTGCAGAGGTTCCCGAAACCCCGGTCAAACCTAAGAAGGCTTTGATCCTGGCCTTGGGGGTGGTGTTAGGTGGGGTGCTAGGCATCGGAATTGCGCTTGTTCGAGTCGCACTGCGCCATCGTAAGAAACCCCTTGAAAAGAGCGCCTGAGCTGCCTTAAAACCGCGCTTTACTTGACTTTAGAGTACGCTCTATGTGTGGAATTGTTGGCGCGATTGCGCTTAGAAATATTACGCCCATCCTGTTGGAGGGGCTTAACCGTCTTGAATATCGCGGTTACGATTCGGCCGGGCTGGCGGTGCTGAACGAGCAGGGCAGCTTGTTGCGTGTACGCGCCATGGGCAAGGTTGCCGAGCTGGAAAAAGCTCTGGCAACAAGCCCCGCCAAAGGCCACCTGGGCATCGCCCATACTCGTTGGGCCACCCACGGCAAACCGGCCGAGCATAACGCCCACCCGCATCTGTCTGAGCGGCTGGCCGTAGTGCATAACGGCATTATCGAAAATCACGCCAGCCTGCGGCGCAAGCTGACGGAACTGGGATACAGCTTCAACTCCGATACTGATACCGAGGTCATCGCCCACCTGCTGGCTCACCATTACCAGCACAAGCAAGACCTGCTCAGCGCCTTCCGGGCTACCCTCAATGAGCTGCACGGCGCCTATGCGCTTGGGGTAATCCACCAGGATGAGCCGGGCAATCTTTATTGCGCCCGCATGGGCAGTCCGCTGGTGATTGGCGTGGGCAGTGAAGAGCAATTCATTGCCTCTGACCCGCTGGCGCTGCTACAGGTGACCGACCAGTTCATCTACCTGGAAGAGGGCGATCATGCCCGCCTGACTCTGGCCGGACACGAGATCTGGAGCAGCAACAACCAAGTACTGAACTACCCGGTCAAACGCTACGAGCATGCCGCTCACAGCCTGGACAAGGGCGAGTACCGGCATTTCATGCTCAAGGAAATCTTTGAGCAGCCCAAAGCCATTGCCGACACTCTGGAAGGCAAGCTGGCTGATAATCAGGTGCTGACTGCCATCCTTGGCCCGGAAGCGGAAAACCGCCTGGCTGACATCCAGAACATTCATATTGTCGCCTGTGGCACCAGCTACCATGCCGGTCTGGTTGCACGCTACTGGATAGAAGAGCAGGCCGGTATTGCCTGCCAGGTAGAAGTTGCCAGCGAGTATCGCTATCGCACGGTGTCCGTCCCGGCCAACACCCTGCTGGTAACCATCTCCCAGTCTGGTGAAACCGCAGACACCCTGGCTGCACTCAGATATGCCAAGAAGCAAAATTATCTGGGCACGCTGGCCATCTGCAACGTAGCTGGCAGCTCCCTGGTACGCGAGGCTGGTTGGCGATTGCTGACCCAGGCTGGCCCGGAAATCGGCGTAGCTTCAACCAAAGCCTTTACCACCCAACTGGTAGCATTATTGTGGCTGACTACTGCGCTGGCCCAAGCCAAGCAGCGAGCCCCGGAAATCATCAACGCCAATATCCGGGCATTGCGTAACCTGCCGAGCCTGGTCGAACAAGTGCTGCAACTGGAACCAGGTATTGAGCAATTGGCGCAAAGCTTTGCCAGCAAACATCACGCCCTGTTCCTTGGTCGTGGCCCGCATTACCCCGTGGCGATGGAAGGGGCGCTCAAGCTCAAGGAAATTTCCTACATCCACGCTGAAGCTTACGCCGCCGGTGAACTCAAACACGGCCCGCTGGCTCTGGTTGACGAAGATATGCCAGTAGTCAGTGTTGCCCCCAGTGATAGCTTGCTGGAAAAGCTCAAATCCAACCTTGAAGAAGTCCGCGCCCGTGGTGGCCAACTAATCAATTTCGCCTGTGAACGGGCGGGCCTGGGAACCAGCGAAGGCGTGACTCATATTGATATGCCCTGGGTGTACGACAGCGTGTCACCCATTGTGTATACCCTGCCGCTACAACTGCTCAGTTATCACGTGGCGTTGGTGAAGGGTACGGATGTGGATAAACCGAGGAATTTGGCCAAGTCGGTTACGGTTGAGTAATGCTGAAATAAAATTATAGGCCCTCGGCTTGTAGGGTTGATGGATGGTTTTGAAAATACGGGAACAACTATGCAAGTGTCTTCTGATGGGAAAATTGCTGTAATTGGCTTGGGTTATGTGGGATTACCTCTTGCTGTAGAGTTTGGAAAGCACCGCGAGGTATTAGGTTTTGACATCAATCATGGGCGCATTGAAGAACTGCAGTCCGGTAGAGACTCAACCTTGGAAGTGAGTTCGTCAGATCTCGCAACAGCTAATAAGCTTTGGTATAGCAGCCATCAAGAAGACCTCAAGTCCTGTAAGATTTTTATTGTCACAGTACCTACGCCTGTTGATCAGGTAAGCCGCCCCGATCTGACACCGTTGCAAAAAGCTAGCGAAACCGTTGGTTATGCTCTTAAGAAGGGCGATATCGTGATTTACGAGTCAACTGTGTACCCGGGTGCTACTGAAGAAGTATGCATACCTGTGTTGGAGAAAATATCTGGTCTGAAGTTCAATGTCGATTTCTTCGCGGGGTACAGTCCGGAGCGTATTAATCCGGGTGATAAAGTGAATACACTCACGAAGATTAAGAAAATCACTAGTGGCAGCACGCCAGAAGTCGCCGATGCGGTGGATGCCCTGTACGGTAGTATCATTACAGCGGGCACACATAAAGCCAGTAGCATTAAAGTCGCTGAGGCTGCCAAGGTCATTGAAAATACCCAGCGTGACCTGAATATTGCGTTGGTAAACGAGTTGTCGGTCATTTTTGAGCGAATCGGTATTGATACCATTGATGTATTGGAAGCAGCCGGCAGCAAGTGGAATTTTTTGCCTTTCCGTCCTGGTTTAGTCGGAGGACACTGCATCGGGGTTGATCCATACTACCTAACGCATAAGGCAGAGGAGGTGGGCTACCACCCGCAAGTGATTTTGGCTGGTCGTCGCATTAACGACAATATGGCTCGCTACGTTGCGCGCAATACCATCAAACACATGTTGAAAAATGGTATTGATGTTCCGCGAGCAAAAATTGGCGTGATGGGTATCACGTTTAAAGAAAATTGCCCGGATATCCGTAACAGTAAAGTGGCTGACCTTTTGAAAGAGTTTGAATTGTGGGGCGCGCAAGTAGTTGTTGTAGACCCGTGGGCAGACGCCGAAGAGGTTAAGCACGAATACGGTGTAGAATTGGGGGTCATCGATGTGAGTAACCAGGTGGACAGCCTGGTGGTCGCTGTAGGCCACCAAGAATTTCGCGATTTGACCCCGGAACAACTGCGCAGTTATGTGCGTACAGAAAAGCCTGTCCTTGCTGATGTTAAAAGTCTGTTCGACCGGAATGCAGTCGCAGCCACAGGCTTCACTGTATTCCGTTTGTGATTTGGGGGTATCAGAGTATGAAAAATTTCGCTCTAATAGGTGCGGCAGGTTACATTGCGCCACGGCACCTGAAGGCTATAAAAGAAACCGGCAACAATCTTGTCGTTGCAATGGATATTAATGACTCTGTTGGTATTATGGATAGCCATTTTCCTGAGGCTGAATTTTTTACAGAGTTCGAGCAGTTCTCAGGTTTTGTTGAGGATCTTAAGCAACAAGGTAAAAAGCTGGACTATATTGCTGTTTGTTCTCCCAACTATCTTCATTTACCGCACATGAAGTTTGCGTTGCAAAACGGTATCGATGTTATTTGCGAAAAACCATTGGTGCTGAACACAGAGGATCTGGACACTCTAAAGCGTTACGAGCAGCAATACGGTGCTAAGGTAAACTCCATTCTGCAGCTACGTTTGCATCCATCTATTATAGCCCTGCGCGAGAAAGTAGCCTCTGCGCCGGCAGATAAGGTGTTTGACGTCGATCTTACCTATTTGACCTCGCGCGGCAAGTGGTATCTAAAGTCCTGGAAGGGCTTTGACGAAAAGTCCGGCGGTGTAGCCACCAATATCGGCGTGCACTTCTACGATATGTTGCATTTCATTTTCGGTAAAATTCTGCATAACGAAGTACACTACCGTGACGAAAAAACATCCTGTGGCTTCCTGCGTTACGAGCGTGCCAATGTGCGTTGGTTCCTATCTATCGATGCCAATCATTTGCCGGAAAATGCTGTACAGGGTGAGAAGCTGACGTACCGGAGTATTGATATTGAAGGCGAAGAACTAGAGTTCTCTGGAGGCTTTACCGATCTGCATACTCAAAGCTACCAGCGTATTCTGGCCGGGCAGGGTTATGGTGTAGAGGATAACCGCGCAGCCATTGAAACCGTAGCCAAGATGCGTAACGCCCTAATCGTAGGAAAACCAACTAATCCGCACCCACTACTGGTTAAAGTCATTGGTCGTTAAGTCATGAATTACTACAAGCACGATAGCGCCATAGTAGACGATGGTGCACAAATCGGCGAAGGCTGCCGTGTATGGCACTTCGTACATGTGTGTGGTGGTGCCAAAATTGGTAAAGGGGTATCTTTAGGCCAAAATGTATTCGTAGGCAACAAAGTAACCATTGGGGACAACTGCAAAATTCAGAACAACGTATCGGTTTACGATAATGTGCATCTGGAGGAAGGGGTGTTCTGTGGGCCAAGCATGGTGTTTACTAACGTGTACAATCCGCGCTCACTAATCGAACGTAAAGATCAGTATCGTGACACCGTAGTAAAAAAAGGCGCTACCCTTGGAGCTAACTGTACAATCGTCTGCGGCGTAACCATCGGTGAGTATGCCTTTATTGGTGCTGGTGCTGTTGTAAACAAAGATGTTCCCGCCTATGCACTGATGGTTGGTGTGCCGGCCAAACAAAAAGGTTGGATGAGTGAGTTCGGCGAGCAGTTAGATTTGCCTTTGGAAGGTCAGGCAACTACGACCTGTTCACACACTGGCACAAAATACAAGCTTAACGGCAAACAATTGGCAAAAGGCTAATCTGAATGCAGTTCATAGATCTGGCAGCGCAACAAGCCCGAATCAAAGAAAAAATTGATGCCAATATCCAAAAGGTACTAGCTCATGGTCAGTATATTCTTGGCCCGGAAGTAACTGAGTTAGAAGAGAAATTAGCCGTTTTCACCGGTGCCAAATATTGTATCACGTGCGCCAATGGGACTGACGCCCTACAAGTTGCCCAAATGGCGCTGGGTATAGGCTTGGGGGATGAGGTCATCACGCCAGGTTTTACTTACATTGCAACCGCCGAAACTGTTGCTCTTCTAGGCGCTAAGCCGGTCTATGTGGATATAGAGCCAAGTACATACAACCTCAATCCTGCGTTGCTGGAAGCTGCGATCACCCCACGTACAAAGGCAATTATTCCCGTATCTCTCTATGGTCAGTGTGCGGACTACGATGCTATCAACGTTATCGCTGCTAAGTACGGAATTCCTGTGATTGAAGATGCAGCTCAGAGCTTTGGCGCAAGCTATAAAGGCCGTAAGAGTTGTAATCTGACAACTATTGCCTGCACCAGTTTCTTTCCCAGCAAACCTTTGGGCTGTTACGGCGATGGCGGGGCCGTATTTACCAATGATGAAGAGCTGGCAAAGAATATTCGTCAGATTGCTCGTCATGGCCAAGGCCGCCGTTATCATCACGTTCGAATTGGCGTAAATAGCCGATTGGATACTTTGCAAGCCGCGATATTACTACCTAAATTAGAGATTTTTGGCGAGGAAATTGAGTTACGTAACCAAGTGGCTCAAAAATATACGATGCTTCTTAGTCGTTACTGTGATGGGCGGTGCGATTCAGTAATTCAAGTACCCTTTGTCGAGAAGCATAACATTAGTGCCTGGGCGCAATATACTGTTCGGCTGGCAAATCGCGATACGGTGCAACGGAAATTACTGAAGCTTGGCATCCCAACGGCAGTACATTACCCAATACCATTAAATAAACAGCCTGCAGTGGCTGATGAGAGCGCAAAGTTGCCAATAGGGGATGAGGTTGCAGAAAGCGTTATGAGCTTGCCGATGCACCCATACATGACTGAAAGAGATATTGCGCAAGTGGCTGAGGGCTTAACAAGGTAATCTTACAGGGCTTCGTTCTGGCTGTCAGGGCTTATAGTGACCCCCGTAGTGCTGAAGTACATATGGGCTGGCTAGCTTAAACCGGTTGTACTGGTCTGCTTTTTGGTGCTTTTCAGTTAGCTGCTATATGTTGCTTTCATAAAGCCTTTATGCTTGCGGTGGTAGAGACTGATTGATAAATAAGTGATGTCTTGGGGTTGTTATTTTATGAGTGCATTGAGTGATAGTTAAGTTTGATGAATTGCTGAAGTCAAGGTTTGCAAAGAACGTCCTAACATTGCTGAGTGGTACCGCAGTTGGGCAGGGCGTGATGATATTGGCTTTGCCAATTTTGACCCGTCTCTTTAGTCCTGATGATTTTGCTCTTCTGGCTATTTTTGTATCATTGTTAGGGTTGATTTCTGTTGTTGCCTGCCTTCGTTTGGATATTGCGATTCCAATACCCAAAGAAGATGGAGAGGCACTTGATCTTCTGGTTTTGGCATTGGTTTCAAGCTTGCTTTTTGGTGGAATAATTGGCCTGCTTTGCTTCTTCTTTGCAGGAGATGTAGCGCATGTTTTTGGTCGTGATGAAATTGAGAAGTATATATGGCTTTTGCCTTTAGGTGTCTTGGGTGCTGGGGGGTATGCAGCAGCCCAGTTTTGGGCGACAAGGAAAAAGAACTTTAAAGATATTGCAAAAACACATGTGAAAAGATCTTTGGCTGGGACTGGCGTACAGTTAGCTGGCGGTCTTTTGGCTGCTGGGCCTATTGGGCTTGTTTTGGGATATATAGTCACGCAGATAGGGGGGGCTGTATCTCTCGGGGTTAAAGCCTTCAGTGATATTCGTTGTTTGGGTTATAGGCCAAGCTCTCGCATATTTTTAACGCTCAAGTCCTACAAAAGATTTCCGCTATACTCTACCTGGGAGTCGCTCTTTAATAGTGCGGCAATTCAGCTTCCGGTAATATTAATTGCTGCCTTTATTGCGGGTCCGGAAGTCGGCTATTTAATGTTGGCTATGAGAGTAATGGCTGCGCCAATGTCGCTTCTTGGGGGGAGCGTTGCTCAGGTGTATCTTTCTCAAGCGCCAGAAAAGTATCGTGACGGTGAGTTGGGAGCGTTCACAGCCTCTCTAATTGTGCGTCTATTGATTGTAGGTGGCCCCGTTATTTTTATCGGGGGGCTTGGATCTCCTTGGCTATTCCCATGGGTTTTTGGGGCTGAGTGGGAGAGGGCTGGGATTTTTGTGTTATGGATGGTGCCTTGGTTTATTCTTCAGTTCATAACCTCGCCGGTCTCAATGGCTCTCCATGTTGTAGGCATGCAGCATGTTTCATTGCTATTGCAGGTCTTCGGTTTTTTGGTCCGTTGTGGTGCAGTACTTTTAGCTTTCTTTATTAATGAAAGCTTTTTGGTTTCTGCATATGTCGCAAGTGGTGCAGTTTTTTATTTTGTATATTTGGTAGTGGTGTTGAGAGTTATTAGAGTTTCATTTGGTGAGGTTTTAGCTTGCGCTTTTGGTCGTCGGTAGTGCGAAGACTCCAGGATTTTCCTGATTGTATCGTTAGGGGTTGATGTGGAATGGCGGCTTTTTTTGTTGTTTCAAGTATTTATAGTGTTTTTGTTTATGTTGTGTATCCTTTCTTTTATGATTGGGGGCTGTTTCTTGCGATTCAAAATCGGGATCATGGGTTTCTAGAATTTTTGGGGGCTGCTGGATATTGTGCTGTAATTATTTTCTTTGCGGGGTTTGTTCAGCGGGGAATATATGGGCTATTTAATTGTTTTTTGATATTTACTACCTATATTCCATTTTTTATGTTGATGCCGTTTTTCTTGCCTGAGAAGATATTTTCTTTGGATGCTGTTGTTTATTGTATGTCGGCGGTCCTGTTTTCTTTTGTTGGTGTTATGTTTAGTAGAGGGCGAGGGATCGCTTTTCCTGTTTCGCTTAAGTCTTCAGCGTTTTGCTTTTTTCTTGTTGCCTTGAGCTTGACGAATTTGCTCTTCTTGGTAGTTTATTTTAGAGGATTGATCTCTGTCGAGGCTTTTTTTGATGTATATGCGCATAGAGAAAAATATAGAGAGATGGCCGGTTTTGCGTCATATTTCTTGCATTGGCAGGTTATGGTCTTGTCTCCGGTGGCTTTGGTTTTTGGTTTGCAATTGAGAAGTTTTTCTCTTGTTGTTTTGGGTTGTTTGGGTTTTATTGTTGTGTTTATGATTAGTTCTTTTAAGGTTGCTTTGGTCGTTCCTTTTGTTGTTGGGTTTGGGTATGTCCTTCGGGCGGCATGGTGTCAATTTTTGTCTCCAAGTTTTGCTGCAATATTTATCTTGTTTTTGTTTGTCTCTGCGTTTGTGTTCGATTATTTTTCTGGCCTTAAAGCATTTACGCCGTATGTTGCTGATAGGGTTTTTCTGGCGCACGGCGTGCAAAATTTAATGATTCTGGACTTTTTCTCAGATATGCCGAGAGCCTTGTGGGGTAATAGCTTCTTGCGTCATTTTGTTGAGCCTGTTTATGATGTTGATCCTTTTATATTTTTAGGTCAGCATTATTATGGTAGGGATGTCAGGCTTAATACTGGTTTTGTTGGTGATGGTTTTATTAACTTTGGGGTTTATGGCGTTATACTGTCTACCCTGGTCTCGGCTTTTGTTATTATCTTGTGTGATTTGGTCGTAAGGCAGAAAGAAAGCTCCTTGTGTTTTTTGTTGTTTTTGCCGCACTTTGTTTCCTTGCTGAATGGTCCGGTCCAGGTTTCCCTTGTTACAAATGGTTTGTTGTTTTTTTTGTTGGTGCTTCTGCTATATCCTAAAAAATATATTTATGGTGCTTCCGGGGGGTGATGTTTGAAGATTTTGCATGTTGCAACCTTGAACTCTGCGTCTTCAAATATTGGCGTCGTGCACCAGATGCAGTATGAGCGGTATGCTGCTCGGGAGCTTGGTCTGGACTGGGATGTTGAGCTATGGGCTGGTGACTCTGTTGATGGTTTTGAATTTATAAATGTTTATCCGGAGTCTTTGCGCTCTCGAATTTCTAGACGGTACCATTTTTTCAAGATTTTGAAATCTGCTTCAAGGTCTTATGATGTCGTGCTGTTGCGCTATATGCCGGGTGACTTGTTCCTCCCTTTCTTTATTTCTGATAAGGCTCGGGTTTGCTTTGTTCATCACTCTAAAGAGGATGTTGCTCTGAGGAGCATGTTTCCTGGGGCTAAAGGTTTTTTGTTTTCTCTCTTGGAACGTTTCTTAGGGGTTTTGTCTTTGAGAAAAGCGAATGGGTTTATTGGTGTAACCCAAGAGCTGGTTCGTTATGAGTTTTCACGAGCTTTCTGCAGTTCAAAGAAAAGCTTTGTTTATCCTAACGGGATTGATTATGCTCGGTTTGATCTTGTTGGAGACGGGCGCGGTGGGAAGATAAAAGTCGCTTTTGTTGCATCACGTTTTTTTTCCTGGCATGGCCTGTCCCTTATTCTTGAAGATCTTTCCCACTTTTCTCGGAGAGATGATGTTGAACTTCACCTTGTTGGTGAGGTGCTTCAGGGAGATTTACAGCTTATTGAAGAATTAGCGCTTAAGAGTAATGTCATTGTTCATGGTAAGTTGAGTGTGTCTGAACTGAGAGATGTCCTCAGTACCGCAGATGTTGGGCTCGCCTCGTTTGGTTTGGGTCAGGCTGGAATTGCCGAGGCCTGTACGCTGAAAGTTAGAGAGTATTTGGCAGCCGGAATACCTGTTTATTCTGGACATGTTGATGTTGGAGTTCCTGATTCTTTTGAATTTTATAGTGTGGGTGGTCCAAATTTTTCTGAGATTTATAGTTATGCTACTGATATGAGACGCTTTAGCAGGCAGGATGTTAGGAATTCTGCTAGGTCGTTTATTGATAAAAAATATTTAGTCAAAGATCTGTATGCTTGGCTTGTGTTAAATTTTAAAGGGTGAAGTTATGAAGAAGGCACTAATTACCGGCGTCACTGGGCAGGATGGTTCCTACCTTGCGGAATTCTTACTTGATAAAGGCTATGAAGTGCATGGCATCAAACGTCGCGCCTCGCTGTTCAATACTCAGCGAGTGGATCATATTTATCAGGATCCGCATGTCGATAACCAGAACTTTATCCTGCACTATGGTGATCTGACGGACTCGTCAAACCTTACCCGCATTATCCAAGAGGTGCAGCCGGATGAGGTCTACAACCTTGGTGCGCAGTCTCATGTGGCTGTCAGCTTCGAATCTCCTGAGTACACTGCTGATGTTGATGCCATGGGTACCCTGCGTCTGCTTGAGGCAATCCGTCTGTTAGGGCTGGATAAGAAAACCCGCTTTTATCAGGCATCTACCTCCGAGCTCTATGGCCTGGTGCAGGAAATCCCGCAGAAAGAGAGTACTCCGTTCTACCCCCGCTCACCTTATGCTGTGGCCAAGCTATATGCTTACTGGATAACAGTGAATTACCGGGAGGCCTACGGCATGTATGCCTGTAACGGTATTTTGTTCAACCATGAATCGCCGCGCCGCGGTGAGACTTTTGTTACCCGCAAGATCACTCGCGGTTTGGCGAATATCGCACAAGGGCTGGAGCAGTGTTTGTATATGGGCAATATGGATGCTCTGCGTGATTGGGGTCATGCGAAGGATTATGTCCGAATGCAGTGGATGATGTTGCAACAGGAGCAGCCTGAAGACTTCGTGATTGCGACCGGGGTGCAGTACTCCGTGCGAGAGTTCATTCGCTGGTCAGCAGCAGAACTGGGGATTCGCCTGCGCTTCGAAGGTTCAGGCGTGGATGAGGTTGCTATTGTCGAACATATTGAAGGTGACAAGGCTCCCGCTCTTGAGGTTGGTGCTGTTGTTGTGCGTGTTGATCCGCGGTACTTCCGACCGGCAGAAGTAGAAACGTTGCTGGGCGATCCAGCAAAAGCCAAGACCAAGCTTGGCTGGGTGCCAGAAATTAGTGTTCAGGAAATGTGTGCGGAAATGGTTCGCGAGGATCTGAAAGCTGCCCAGCGCCATGCGTTGCTCAAGCATCATGGCCATGATGTTCCTGTTTCAATGGAGAATTGAGCGTGATTCGTGAGCTGAATCAGACAGTTTTTGTTGCTGGTCACCGTGGTATGGTGGGGTCGGCTATTGTGCGGCGCCTGAAGGCTCTGGGGTACAGTCGTATTCTCACGGCCGATCGGAGTCAGTTGAATCTGCTGGATCAGGCGTCTGTGCATGCCTTTTTCAGTAGTAATAGTGTCAGCCAGGTGTATCTGGCTGCTGCGAAGGTGGGCGGCATACACGCAAATAACACGTATCCGGCTGACTTCATCTATGAAAACCTGATGATTGAAGCCAATATTGTTCATGCCGCTCATATGAACAATGTGCAAAAGCTATTGTTTCTTGGATCCTCCTGCATCTATCCGAAGCATGCTGAGCAGCCAATGCGTGAAGAAGCGTTGCTAACAGGAATACTTGAGCCAACTAATGAGCCGTATGCTGTCGCCAAAATAGCTGGCATCAAGCTGTGTGAGAGTTACAACCGACAGTATGGGCGCGATTATCGTAGCGTGATGCCGACCAATCTATACGGGCCGCACGATAATTTTCACCCGGAAAACAGCCATGTAATACCGGCGTTGCTGCGTCGTTTTCACGAAGCGGTTCGGCAGGGTGATCAGGAGGTTGTGATCTGGGGTAGCGGTAAGCCTATGCGTGAGTTTCTTCATGTGGATGATATGGCTGCTGCCTGTGTACATGTAATGGAGCTGGGTAGCGACCTTTACAGCAAAAACACCCAGCCGATGCTGTCTCATATCAACGTGGGCACAGGCGTGGACTGCACCATTCGCGAGCTTGCGGAAACTGTTGCCAAGGTAACAGGTTTTCAGGGCCGTCTAATCTTTGATGCCACAAAGCCGGATGGGACTCCACGTAAACTCATGGATGTGACACGCCTCAATGCCCTGGGTTGGCGGTCGAGTATCAGTCTCGAGGACGGTCTGCGTGATGCCTATAGTTGGTATATAGAGAACATTGAGCAAGCGCGAACGCGCTGAAGATTTCGGAGTTCTCTATGTGGTTGAACGCAGAGACCTTTCGCCGTGTTGTGGCTGCGACTCCGCTGGTTTCGATTGACCTGTTGGTTGAGAATCATGCGGGTGAGGTTCTTCTCGGCCAGCGTCTTAATCGACCTGCACAGGGCTTCTGGTTCGTACCTGGTGGGCGCATTCAGAAGAATGAAACTCTGGACGGGGCCTTCCTCCGGTTGACATCGGGTGAGCTCGGTGAGGGGTTCGAACGCAGCGAAGCGCGCTTGCTGGGTGTGTATGAGCACTTCTACCCGGATAGTGTGTTTGGCGAGGCTGGAAACAACCCAGATACACATTACGTCGTACTAGGCTACTACCTGCGTCTGCCTCCAGGTCTTACGCTAAACCCGCCTACCGGGCAGCACGGATGCTATCGCTGGTGGTCCAAGGCAGAAATGCAGACGAGCGTTGACGTCCATGACAATAGCCGTGCTTACCTTGCGGCCTTATCTTGAGTATATCTAGCGAAGGAACTTGAATATGCTTTTTCCTGTGATTATGGCTGGTGGTTCTGGCTCAAGATTGTGGCCGCTTTCCCGTCAGCTCAATCCGAAACAGTTCCTTGCCTTAGCTGACGCACAGCTAACTATGTTGCAGGCGACTATTCAGCGCCTTGAAGGCTTGGATACAGGCCAACCACTACTGATTTGTAACGAGCAGCACCGTTTTCTCGCTGCCGAGCAGTTACGGCAGTTGGGAATGAATGAGGCTAGCATTCTGCTTGAGCCGGTAGGCCGCAACACGGCCCCGGCTATCGCTTTGGCCGCATTGAAGGCGCTTGAAAAAGCAGATGATCCGATTTTGTTGGTGCTTGCTGCGGATCACTTGATTCAAGATGTTGTGGCTTTCCATGCCAGCATAGAGGCCGCGTTACCTTTAGCCGCAGGCGGTAAGTTGGTCACTTTTGGGATCCTCCCCACACACCCCGAGACGGGCTATGGCTATATCGAAAAGGGGCAATCGTCAGGCGGTGGTTATCTGGTGAAGCGTTTTGTCGAGAAACCGGACCAGCCCACAGCCCAAGAATATCTTGCAAGCGGTAAATATTTTTGGAACAGCGGTATGTTCATGTTTCGTGCCAGCCGCTATCTGAAGGAGTTGGAACGCTTCCAACCTGAGATACTCGCCGCCTCTAGCAAGGCACTAGAGCTAGGGGAGCAAGATATGCATTTCACCCGCATTGACCCTGAAACCTTCGCAAGCTGTCCTGAGGACTCGATTGATTATGCGGTTATGGAGAGAACCGAGGATGCAGTTATGGTGCCGCTGGATGCTGGATGGAGCGACATAGGTTCGTGGACTGCGCTTTGGGAGGTCAGTACCAAGGATGAGCAGGGTAATGTCTTTAAGGGCGATGTTTTGGGCCTCAGTACCTATAACAGCTATGTGCATGCTGATAGTCGTTTGGTTGCTACCGTAGGAATCGAGGATCTGATAGTCGTTGAAACCAAGGATGCGGTACTGGTTGTGCATAAGGATAAGGTTCAGGATGTAAAGAAAGTTGTTGAATCAATTAAGAATGATGGCCGCCATGAGCACCTCAATCACCGCGAGGTATATCGCCCATGGGGTGTGTATGATTCAGTCGACAACGGGCTACGCTATCAGGTCAAACGTATCACCGTGCGCCCAGGTGCAAAACTCTCAGTCCAGATGCATCACCATCGTGCAGAACACTGGATTGTGGTCAGCGGTACAGCCAAAGTTACCAATGGAGATCGGACATATTTGGTGACTGAGAATCAGTCAACCTATATTCCTGTCGGGCAGGTGCATGCTTTGGAGAATCCGGGTGTTATCCCCCTGGAACTTATTGAAGTCCAGTCTGGATCATATCTAGGCGAGGACGATATTGTACGTTTTGAAGATCAGTACGGTCGGGTGTAAGGGGCTTATTTGAAAATTTCTCTGGTTACAGTGGCATATAATAGTGCAGCCACTATTGAAACGACGCTCGAGTCGGTTGCTGCTCAAAATTATCCTGAACTTGAATATATTGTTGTCGATGGTGGTTCCTCCGATGCTACCGTGGAAAAGGTACGGCAGCATCCAGACCTGGTGGCAGAGCTGATCTCTGAGCCGGACCGTGGAATCTACGATGCTATGAATAAAGGAGTGTTACGAGCGAGCGGTGAGATTGTTGGTATTCTCAACTCAGATGACTTTTACTTGCGTCCCTCAGTGCTAAAGGAGGTAGCCGCAGTTTTCGAGGCTGACCCTTCGTTGGATGTTGTGCTTGGCGATGTCGACTTTGTTGCTGATGACGACCTGGCCAAACCAGTCCGGGTCTACCGTGCTGGCCGCTTTAGGCCATGGATGTTCCGTTTTGGGCTGATGCCGCCACACCCTGCAGTTTTTGTGCGTAAGTCCGCTTACGATCGCATTGGTGTATACAAACTGGGCTATCGGATTGCTGCAGACTTTGATTTTTTGGTACGGCTTTTGTTAATTGATGGTGCTAAGTATCAGGTTGCTAATAAACATTGGGTAAGAATGCGTACTGGTGGGGCCAGTACCGCTGGTTGGAAAAGTAATCTGATTTCTACAAGGGAAATGCTCCGGTCGCTGCGCGAGAATAAAATATTTTCAAGCTCACCGATGCTTTTGCTTCGGTTGCCGATTAAGTTTTTTAGACAGGTCTTCTTATGAACATATTACTGACAGGAGCTACGGGGTTCATTGGATCTGAGATGGCGCGTCAGCTAAACTTGAAGCAAGAGACTCGCCTTGCTTTAGCGCTTCGCTCGCCAAAGACTATGACGGAAGGTTTGATTCATGTTGTTGGTGACTTGACAGCTGATACCGATTGGTCGGTGGCATTAAAAGATCAGCAAGTAGTGATTCATACTGCTGCCCGCGCTCATATCATGAAAGATGAAGTGGTTGATCCTGTGCTTGAGTATTGCCGTGTCAACGTAGACGGCACTCTGAACTTGGCTAAGCAGGCAGCAGCAGCAGGCGTTCGTCGTTTTATCTTTATTAGCTCGATTGGCGTTAATGGAAATATAAATACTGGTCCATTTACTGCCGCGGATCAGCCTGAGCCCGTTGATGCTTACGCTCAGTCTAAGTGGATGGCAGAACAAGGTTTGTGGCGTATTCAGAATGAAACAGGGATGGAGCTTGTAATTATTCGTCCCCCGCTTGTTTATGGGGCCAATGCACCAGGGAATTTCAGTGCTTTGATGCGCTGGGTTAAAAGAGGGGTCCCTCTACCTTTGGGAGCAGTCCATAACAAACGGACCTTGATTGGTCTTGATAACTTAGTTGACCTCGTCATCAGGTGTATTGATCATCCCGCTGCTGCTAACCAAATGCTCTTGGCTGGGGATGGCGAAGATATTTCCACAACTGAGCTGCTCAGAGGAGTGGCAAAAGCTATGGGGCGACCTGCCCGACTTATACCCGTACCGGTCACCTGGCTCAAGTTGGCTGCGACACTCATTGGCAAAAAGGCCACGGCTGAAAAGCTATTGGGTTCACTACAGGTTGATATCAGTAAAACACGAGAGCTTCTGGGCTGGGAACCTCCGGTTACAGTAGAAGAAGGTTTAAAAAGGTGCTTCCGTGATACGACTGCTTGATTTTTCTTTCGCGCTACTGGGACTGGTTTTTGGTTTCCCGGTGCTTTTGCTGATCTACGTGATCGGCCTTTTCGACACCGGCTCCCCGCTGTTTCTGCAGGAGCGAGTTGGGCGTAACAAAAGGCCCTTTGTTTTGGTCAAATTTCGCACAATGAAGGTTGATACCGCTTCGGTGGCCAGCCACTTGGCATCTGCATCTTCGATTACTAGGCTGGGTAATTTCCTGCGTAAAACCAAGCTGGATGAGTTGCCTCAACTGTGGAATGTGCTTAAAGGGGAGATGAGCCTGGTGGGGCCACGCCCCAATTTGTTCAACCAGGAGGAACTTATTGCTGAGCGTGATGCCTTGGGCGTGTACTCAGTGCGTCCTGGCATCACCGGCCTGGCCCAGGTGAACGAAATTGACATGTCTACGCCCAAACTGTTGGCTGAGACCGACGCACGCATGATCAAGGAAATGACCATCGGGCGTTACTTCAGCTATATCTTACAGACGGTGACCGGGAAGGGGTCTGGCGACCGGGTTAAACAGTGAGGGACCAACATGCTGCGTGAAAAACTCATTGGTCTGCGTCGCCGTTATAAGCGTCTGTTGCAGCTATCTGTCGATATAGTCCTGATCTGGTTGGCGCTATGGCTGGCGTTTGTGGTGCGCTTGGGTACGGATGAACTGGTGCATCCGCTGGGCGGGCATTTGTGGCTGTTTTTGGTCGCACCTCTGATTTCCATCCCGCTCTTTATCCGCATGGGTATGTATCGGGCCGTGCTGCGTTACATGGGCAATGAAGCGCTGCTGACCATCCTCAAGGCGGTAACGCTGTCGACGCTGCTGCTGGCTTTGGCTATCTATTGGTATCGTGATTCTCCTGTGGTCATTCCCCGTTCTCTGGTAATCAATTACTGGTGGTTGAGTGTGGTTTTGCTGGGCGGTCTGCGGCTGGTGATGCGTCAGTACTTTCTGGGCGACTGGTACAGCCTCACGGCCTTGCCCTTCGTTAAGCATGAGAATGGCTTGCCCAAGGTCGTGATTTACGGCGCCGGTTCTGCGGGCAATCAGTTGGTGGCTGCTTTGCGAATGGGCAAGGCGATGGAGCCAGTGGCTTTTATTGATGATGATGAAACTATCGTCAATCGAGTGATTGCCGGTCTGATGGTCTACAAATCCTCTCGGATAAAAGCTTTGATTGCCGAGACGGGTGCGCAGGAGATATTGCTGGCCATGCCGTCGGTTTCACGTGCTCGGCGCCGGGAGATTCTCGATTATCTGGAGCAGTTTCCGTTGCAGGTACGCTCAGTGCCGGGATTTATGGACCTGGCCAGCGGCAAGGTGCAGGTTGATGACTTGCAAGAAGTGGATATTGCCGACTTGCTTGGCCGCGATGCGGTACCGCCAATGCAGGCGCTGTTCGAGCGGTGTATTGCTGATCAGGTTGTGATGGTTACGGGGGCCGGGGGGTCGATTGGTTCAGAGCTATGCCGGCAAATCATAGGCCTGAAGCCCAAAAGCCTGATCCTGTTTGAACACAGCGAGTTCAATCTTTACAGCATTCACGCCGAGTTGCAGGACAGAATTGAGCGTGAATCCTTGCCGGTGGTGCTGATCCCGATTCTGGGGTCTATTCGCAACAGCATCCGCCTGGCTGAGGTCATGCGAACCTGGAAGGTCAATACCGTCTACCACGCGGCTGCTTACAAGCATGTGCCATTGGTGGAGCACAATATTGCCGAAGGGGTGCTCAACAATGTGATGGGTACTCTCAATACCGCGCAGGCGGCGATTCGCACCGGGGTGCAGAACTTTGTGCTGATTTCCACCGACAAGGCGGTGCGGCCAACCAATGTAATGGGTAGCACCAAACGTTTGGCCGAGATGGTGTTGCAGGCACTCAGCCAGGAGCCAGGCCCGGTACTGATGGGTGATACCTCTGGCGCACATCAGGTCAACCGTACCCGTTTTACCATGGTGCGTTTTGGCAATGTGCTGGGCTCTTCCGGGTCGGTGATTCCGCGTTTCCGTGAGCAGATTCGCCAGGGCGGGCCGGTGACGGTGACTCATCCGAAGATTACCCGCTATTTCATGACCATTCCCGAGGCGGCGCAGTTGGTGATTCAGGCCGGTTCCATGGGCCAGGGCGGGGATGTGTTTGTGCTGGATATGGGCCAGCCGGTGAAGATTCTCGACCTGGCCGAGAAAATGATTCATCTCTCGGGCTTGTCTGTACGTAATCGCAAAACGCCCAAAGGCGATATCGCCATTGAGTTCACTGGCCTGCGCCCGGGTGAAAAGCTCTATGAAGAGCTGCTGATTGGCGACAATGTGGCCGTAACCGAGCACCCGATGATTATGCGTGCCAATGAGGACTGTCTGAGCTGGGAAGAGCTGCAGGCCGGGCTGGGCCGGTTGATGAACGCCGTGGAGCGGGAGGATTTTACCGCCGTGCGCCAACTGCTGCGTGAGCTGGTGGACGGCTACCGGCCCGAGGGTGAAATCGTTGACTGGATTCACCTGCACAAGAAGCGTGAGGTGTAGGGGGCGGGTTCTTTTCTTCCGCTATAATGATCCACTAATAGATCTCAAGACTTGCTTGTGGTCTATTAGTGGATCATTTTTATTGGTTGCTGCCAAAGTGGTTCAACCTGTGGTAGAGGTTCTTATGGAAATTCAATCGCTTACAGTCTCTGAACGAATCCTGCTTGCAGAGGCGCTATGGGACAGCGTTGTGGCTGAAGGAAGTGAGATTGCCCTAACTGATGCTCAAAAAACGGAGCTTGATCGGCGTTTGGCTGCGTTTGAGGTTGATCAGGACCTGGGGTCACCCTGGTCTAGCGCCAAGGCTCGGATTCTTTCCAGCAGATGAACTATACGCTGACGCTGCGGAAAGAGGCTGAGCATGATGTTGGTGAAACTTTTGATTACTACCAGCAAATTAGAGAAGGGCTGGGGCATGACTTTCTGCTTTGTGTTGAAGAGGCATTAGAGAAAATACAGCGCAACCCTTTGGTTTATAGGGATATTTATAAGGGACTGCGGAGGGTTTCTATTCATCGCTTTCCTTATCGGATTCTCTACTTTGTGAAAAATCAGGGTGTAGTCGTAACTGCGGTTTTTCACGTGCGCAAGGATTCCTCGCGCTGGTTTGGTCGTGGATACTCGGGAATATGATCAAGGATTTTTATCTGTGCTTACCACACGTTGCTGCAAGCGCTGCTGGTTACTTTGGTGAAGCAGCGTGACAACGACTGATTCGGTTTCATCTTTACCAGCAAATCTGCTGGGGCCTGTGCGGGATGTGCTGGCGTCTTGTCCGGCTGTGCGCCGGGCGGTGCTGTTTGGTTCCCGTGCCTTGGGCACTCATCGCCCGAATTCGGATATTGATTTGTGCCTGGATGCGCCTTCTCTGGCGTTTGCTGATTACCTGAAATTGGCGGCTACGTTGGATGAATTGGTGGCGCCCTATAGTCTTGATCTGGTCTTGATGCACCATATCGAAAATCCTGATTTTCTGGCACATATCCAACGGGTTGGGGTAACGGTGTACCCTTAAAGCAGGGTTGCTTGATCATCAATTGTGATGCAAGCTGGTGATGGTATTGATGATTGGAGAATGCCAATGCGTACAACAGTGTCTATTGATGATGAGCTATATCAGCAGGCTTTGGCGTTCGCGGGACCGGACGTGAGTAACGTCGACCTGGTCCGTGAGGCCATGCGTACTTTTGTGCGTGTTCAGGCGGCTAAGCGCTTGGCCGCTCTTGGTGGTACAGCCCCAGAGATGAAGACGATACCGCGCAGGCGAGCGGCGGGTGACAGTGAGTGAATGTACTGGTTGATACCTCCGTCTGGGTGTCGCATTTCAAGAGGGCTAACGAGAGCTTGGTTAGTCTGTTGCTGCAGGATCGGGTGCTGACACATTCGATGGTAATTGGTGAGTTGGCTTGTGGAACGCCACCATCGCGCCAGCAAACTTTTACCGCACTCTCTCAACTGGAGCCTGCAGTTACGGCGACAAATGACGAGGTCATGGCTTTGATCGACAGGGAGCAACTGTTTGGTCTGGGCTGTGGTTGGGTGGACATATCGCTGCTGGCTTCCGCATTGATTACGCCTGCTTGCCGTTTATGGACTCTCGACAAGAGGTTGGCAAAACTGGCGGCCCGCTTTGAGGTTGGCTTCCCCGCTGGGTATTAGGCGGCTGAAATAGTTGAAGACTGGAAAGACTCAACTGAGTCTGGTTAGGAGTTTGAGTTTCTGTGAAAGTTTCCAAGGCGGTGTTGCCCGTTGCCGGGCTGGGTACTCGTTTTTTGCCGGCCAGCAAGGCTATCCCCAAAGAGATGGTCACGGTGGTCGACAAGCCAGTGATCCAGTATGTGGTGGAAGAGGCGCTGGCGGCAGGGATTACCGAGATCGTGTTGGTGACCCATGCCAGCAAGAAGGCAATCGAGGATCACTTCGATATTAATTACGAGCTGGAAGCCGAGCTGGAGCGCCGTGGCAAGCATGAGCTGCTGGAGGTATTGCGCAGCATTGCGCCGCCACAGCTCAAGGTGTCGGCAGTACGCCAGGGCCGCGCTCTGGGCTTGGGCCATGCGGTAGCTTGCGCGCGCCCGGTGGTGGGAGATGCGCCCTTTGCGGTGTTGCTGCCGGATGTGCTGGTGAAGCAGGGTGGTACCCCAGACCTGGCGCAAATGACCGAACGTTTCAACCAGACCGGGCATGCCCAGATCATGGTTGAGCCGGTGCCAATGGAGCAGGTGCATCAGTACGGGGTGGTCGACCTGGGTGGTCAGCCGATTCAGCCGGGTGGTATGGCGGCGATGCAGCGGGTGGTGGAAAAGCCGCCGCGTGATCAGGCTCCGTCTAACCTGGCGGTGGTCGGGCGTTATGTGCTGCCGGCACGTATCTTCGACCTGCTCGATCAGACCCAGCCAGGGGCTGGTGGCGAAATCCAGTTGACCGATGCCATCGAAGCACTGCTGGCCGAACAGACGGTTGAAGCCTATCAGCTTCAGGCCCGCTCCTTTGATTGCGGCAGCAAGCTCGGCTACCTGGAGGCCACGCTAGCCTACGGCACGGCCCACGCGCAACTGGGCGAGGCGTTCAAGGCGTTGATTCGCCAGTATCAAGTTTAGTGCTGTAGCTATTATTGCGCTGGTTTGTTTCTCATTTTTGACTATTCTTGGTTGTGATATACAATGAGAAACAAACCGGCCCGTTGATACTTCTTCGAAATGCCTTCCAAGCCGCCGAGTACTCCACCAAAAATCGCAGCCCATGCTTTGCAGATGGGAGCGCAGATTCGTGCCCGGCGAAAAGAGTTGGGAGTCAGTGCCACGGTGGTAGCTGAGGCGGCAGGTATGTCGCGTATTACGCTGTACCGGATTGAAAAGGGTGAGTTGTCTGTGACCCTCGGGGCTTATCTGAATGCCCTGGATGCTCTGGGCATGAGCGTGAGCCTGAAGGAACATGATCAGCCGGAAGCAGGCGATAACTCTCCCGACGCTAAAAGCTGGATTCCTGTGCGCATCAGGTTGGCAGATTACCCAGTGCTCAAGCGCCTGGCGTGGCACGTTCATGTGGATGAACTGAGCCCTGTGGAAGCTTGGAGTATCTATCAGAGCAACTGGCGTCATGCTGAGTCCATGGGTATGTCGGAATCAGAGACTGAATTGGTTGAAGCGCTGCGTGCAGGCCTCTCCAGTGGAGAAAAAGGTGTTTGAGCGTGTCCATCACCAGCGCATCGCAGAGGTATTGGCCCGGGACGGAGGATCGTTGCATGGAGGCAATGGCGATGACCATGCCGAAGGCCGTGTTATGGAAGAACATCAAAGCTGTGCAGAGGCTGTTGCTAACTCTGCCACAGGCTGCTGACCAGTAGAGTTTTTATGCATATCGACGTATACGGCGACACTCTGTGCGCCCATGTGGCGGCTGCGGCGCTGGCTTCGAGCGGGCATGCGGTGACGCTGTTCGTGAGCGATGCCCAGCAGTTGGCGGCGTTGCAGGCTGGGCATTTGCCTTGGCGTGAGCCGGGGCTGATGGAATTGATGGCTGAGCAGATTGCGTCTGGGCGCTTGCGGCTAGGCGATGCGCAACAGTTGCCGGCAGCGGTGGGGCAGGTGCTGTGGTTGGCCAAAGCGCCCAATCGGGTTGAACAGGCCCATGCCTTGTTGCGGCGTTTGGCTGCGCAGGTGCAGGGCGACTGGCTGGTAGTTAATCAGTCGACCTTTCCGGTTGGCTCGACCGAGACTTTGCAGGCTACCCTTGATCAGTACCAGTTTGCTGCTGGTGCGCACCATGAAGTGGTCAGCTTGCCGGACCTGCTGACCGAAGGTGCGGCGCTGCAGGGCTTTCTGCGGGCCGAGCAGTGGCTGCTGGGCGCTGATTCAGAGTGGGCCAGACGTCAGGTGATGGAACTGCTGCGGCCGTTCAATCGCCGCCGCGATGTGGTGCAGGTGATGCGCCCGCGTGAGGCGGAGTTCACCAAGCTGGCGATCAGCGGCATGCTGGCGACCCGTTTGAGCTATATGAACGATATGGCCAATCTGGCAGATACCTTGGGTGTGGATATCGAACGGGTGCGTTTGGGTATGGGGGCGGACTCGCGGATCGGCGAGGCCTATCTGTATCCGGGCTGTGGCTTTGGTGGTTTGAAATTTTCCCGCGATGTGATGAGCCTGGCTTCGACCCTTGAGGTCAGCGGTATGCAGGCCCAGTTGCTCGATCAGGTGTTGCGGATCAACGAGCGCCAGAAAGAGGTGCTGTTTCGCAAGCTGTGGCGCCATTATGGCACTCATCTCAAGGGCCGTCGGGTGGCGATCTGGGGTGTGGCATTCAAGCCGGAAACCGGGCGGATCGACAACGCGCCCTCGCTGCGCATGCTTGAAGCGCTCTGGGCGCAGGGTGTGCAGGTGCATGTGCATGACCCGCAAGCCTTGCCCGAGTTGCATAGCTGGGCCGGTGAGCGTGCCGATCTGATTCTGCATGATGACCCCTACAGCGCTGCCGCACAGGCCGATGCACTGGTGCTGCTGACTGAATGGAAGGCTTACTGGAGCCCGGATTTCCCGCGTCTGGCCCATAGCATGAAAGCACCATTGCTGCTGGATGGGCGCAACATCTGGGACCCGGATTTTGTCCGTGAGCATGGGTTCGACTATTACGGCATTGGACGGCGTTGATGACAGCAGTGAATGAAACCCAGTGGGCGGCGCTTGAGCAGCACCGTCAGCAGATTCAGGGTCAGCACCTGGCCCGGTTGTTTGCCGCCGATCCGGAGCGCTTCAAGCGTTTGCACCGGCGCTTGGGACCGTTGCTGCTGGATTTTTCCAAGCAGCGTTTGAATGAAGACACCTTGCAGCACTTGTTTGCGCTGGCTGAGGCCTATGATTTGCGCGGCTGGATCGATCGCCTGTTTGCCGGTGAGCCGGTCAACCATACCGAGGGCCGCCCGGCCATGCACTGGGCATTGCGCCTGCCTACCGGCAAGACCTGTCTGGTTGATGGTAAGGATGTCACTGCGCTGGTGCAGGCCCAGCTTGAGCGGATGGACGTGCTGGTGTCCAAGATTCATGCCGGGCAATGGCGTGGAGCGACCGGTGAGGTTATCACCGATGTGGTCAATATCGGTGTGGGTGGCTCTGACCTGGGGCCGCTGATGGTGTCTGAGGCGTTGGCAGACTTTGCTGCTGATACGGCTGCGCCGCTGCGCATGCATTTCGCATCGACCATGGATGGCAGTCAGTTGGCCCAGTTGCTGCGCACCCTGGACCCGCACGCGACGCTGTTTGTGATTTCGTCCAAATCCTTTACCACGGTGGACACGCTTAGTAATGCTGCGACGGCCAGGCAGTGGCTGGAGCGCTCGTTGGGCGATTGTGCCGGGTTGTTGGATTGTCATTTTCTTGGGGTATCTTCGGCTGCTGGCAAGATGACCGAATGGGGAATTGCGCCAGACAATCAGTTGCAGATCTGGGACTGGGTTGGTGGGCGTTACTCGTTCTGGTCGGCGATTGGTCTGCCGATTGCCTTGACGGTGGGCATGCAGGGTTTTCGCGATTTGCTGGCGGGCGCCCATGCGGTGGATGAGCATTTCCGTGAGGCCGAGTGGGCGCAGAATGTGCCGGTGCTGATGGCGCTGATCGGGGTCTGGAACGTCAATGTGCTGGATATCAACGCGTTGGCGGTGCTGCCCTACGATGGCCGGCTTAAACAGTTGCCGCTGTATCTGGAGCAGTTGGAGATGGAGTCCAACGGCAAGAGCGTGCGGCGCGACGGTACGCCGGTTGAGCATTCAACTTGCCCGATTATCTGGGGCGACGTGGGTCCGAATGCCCAGCATGCGTTTTACCAGTTGCTGCATCAGGGGACCGAGGCGGTGGCCTGCGATTTCATCATGCCGGCCCGGCGTTACCGTGAGCAGGCCCATAGCGTGGCTGCGCGTGAGCTTCTGGCCCAGCATGAACTGGCGCTGGCCAACTGCCTGGCCCAGTCGCGCCTGTTGGCGTTGGGAGATGGGGCGTTGGATGATCCGGAAGCATTGCCGGCCTATCAGCGTTATCGCGGCAACCAGCCCAGTTCGACCCTGTTGCTGGATGAGTTAACGCCGTACACTCTGGGTATGCTGATTGCGTTGTACGAGCACAAAGTGTTTGTGCAGTCGGTACTGTGGGATATCAACCCCTTCGATCAGTGGGGGGTGGAAATGGGCAAGCGCATTGCCGTGCAGACTCTTGAACGTTTGCGCGGAGCAGCCGTCACCGAGCGTAGCGATGCTTCTACCGAAGGGTTGCTGGCGTTTATTCAGGGCAATCATAAATAAACCAGCCCGACTTTATCTGTGCTCCTTGATCGTCAGTGCGAGGTGCTGCGACGTGGCAGTCCTTTTTCACGTCATTGCGGGATGTGGCAGCCCATTTTCACGTCATTGCGAGGAGCGTAGCGACGTGGCAATCCAGGGTGCGCTTGGATCACCACGCGGCTGCGCCGCTCGTGATGACGGAGAGGGGGGCTCGTTGATTCGAGTGCTTGGAGAGGCTCCTATCACGTCATTGCGAGGAGCGTAGCGACGTGGCAATCCAGAGTGCGCATGGATCACCACGCGGCTGCGCCGCTCGTGATGACGGAGAGGGGCGTGCTTGAATTACCTTGCGGCCACACCACTCGTGATGACCAAGTAGAACCTATTGGCTTTTTTATATGGAGATCACATGACCACTTTGACCTGCTTCAAGGCTTACGACATCCGTGGTCAGCTTGGCACGGAGCTGAATGATGACATCGCCTATCGCATTGGCCGGGCATTTGCCCGGTTCCTGTCGCCCAAGCGTATTGTGCTGGGTGGCGACGTGCGGGAAACCTCGCCAGCCCTAAAGGCGGCATTGGCCAATGGTCTGCGCGACGAAGGCGTCGAGGTGCTGGATCTGGGCCTGACCGGCACCGAGGAAGTTTATTTCGCCACCTTCCACCTGGGGGTGGATGGCGGTATCGAGGTTACGGCCTCGCACAATCCGATCGACTACAACGGCTTCAAACTGGTGCGCGAGGGTTCGCGGCCGATTTCTGCCGATACCGGCCTGGCCGACATCCGGGCCATGGCCGAGCAGATGCAGATCAATCTGGTCGATGGCCGCGACCCCTCGGTGCCGGAAGCGGCACGTGGTGGCTATCAGCAGGTGGATACCCGAGCGGCCTTTGTCGAGCACCTGTTGGGCTATATCGATCCAGCCGCGTTCAAGCCGCTGAAGCTGGTGGTCAATGCTGGTAATGGCGCCGCCGGTCCAGCTCTGGATGCCATCGAGGCAGCATTCAAGCGCTTGGGCGTGCCGGTCGAGTTCATCAAGATCTGTCATGAGCCTGATGGCAGCTTCCCCAACGGCATTCCCAATCCGCTGCTGGTGGAAAACCGGGCGGTGACCAGGGATGCGGTGCTGGCGCACAAGGCGGATATGGGCATTGCCTGGGATGGCGATTTTGATCGCTGCTTCCTGTTCGATGAGCAAGGCCGTTTCATCGAGGGGTATTACATCGTCGGTCTGCTGGCCGAGGCGTTTCTGCAGAAGGAGCCGGGCGCGCGGATCATCCATGACCCGCGGCTGGTCTGGAATACCGTGGAGCAGGTGCAGGCCAACGGTGGGGTTCCGGTGCAGACCAAGGCTGGGCACGCTTTTATCAAGGAGCGGATGCGCAAGGAAGATGCAGCCTATGGCGGCGAGATGAGCGCGCATCACTATTTCCGTGATTTCGCCTACTGTGATAGCGGTATGATCCCCTGGCTGTTGGTGGCTGAACTGATGTGCCGCAAGGGCAAGCCGTTGTCGGCGCTGGTCGATGAGCGGATTGCCGCTTACCCCTCATCCGGTGAGATCAACCTGAAGGTGTCCGATGCGCCTGCGGTGTTGCGGGAGATCGAACGCCAGTTCGCCGCTGGTGCCGAGGATGTGGACTATACCGACGGTGTCAGCGTGGCCTTTGCCGACTGGCGCTTCAACCTGCGCGCGTCCAATACCGAGCCGGTGATCCGCCTGAACGTCGAGAGCCGGGCAGATCAGGCGTTGATGGAGGCCAAGACTGAGGTGTTACTTGCGGCCATTCGTAGTCTTTGAGATCGCCTTCGCGCCCGCGGGGCGCTCCTGCCGGGATGCCGTGTGCCAGGGTAGGAGCGGCCTGCGGGCGCGAAGTGGAGGATTAGCTATATTGGTCGGGTCGGTCGATGGTAGCCGTTGCCTGTGCAATGGACAGAGCAAACTGACGGAAGTCCTTCAGGTGCCGGCTGGCAATGGCATGAACAATTTGAATGTTCAGCTCACTATAGTTGTGCACGGCCAGATTGCGAAAGCCAACAGATTTTTTCATTTTTCCGGCGAGTTCGTTATCGATCAAGCCGGTTTGAGCTAGGCGTTCAAAGGTTTCGCCCATGGTGTTGGGCGGCGGCGCTGAAGATGTGCTTAGACAGTGTGCGCCGATATCAACGCAGAGTTGTACGGCTCTGCTCAGGTTCAGCACAATGACGTCCTGCAGGTCCAGGTCATGCTCCAGTGCTTCTGCGGTAGCTGGGCATTTTTCGGCTATGCGGTTGAGGCAACGTTGCAGGGAGTCGAGTTTCTTTTCGATGATCAGGCTGTCCATGATTGCCGTCTTTCCTTAAGCATTCTGCGTACGTAAGGCAGGAAGTCTTCGCTATCGAAAATATGCCGTTTGATCAGCTCTGCATGTTGGCTGTCAGTCCCTTTCAGACGTATGCCGTGATTCAGAATTTCTCCCAGCAGAGGTTCACCAGCCAGGTTGAGGTCTATCAGGTCGACGGCACGCCCGGACAGTGCGGCGAGCTGTTCAATCAGTTCCAGGCGTTGTTCGGGTAGCAAGGGGTGAGAGGTGGAAATGGCAATATCAGCATCGCTTTCCATCCGTGCCGCCCCCTTGGCCAGTGAGCCGAACAGGTAAGCTTGCCGGATATCCGGTATGCTGTTGAGATAATGGCTGATGGCGATAACTTCAGGGGTCATGGTAGCCCTGCAGGACAGTGATCCGACGCCATGAGTGTAACCTAATTCGGTAAACCGGGGGCATTCACCAGCCAACCCGGTGCTGGGAGTTGAGCAATGGGCAAGACCATTCTGGTCACTGGTGGGGCTGGCTATATTGGCTCGCATACCTGTATTGAACTGCAGGCTTCGGGGTATGAGGTATTGGTGCTGGATAACTTCAGCAACAGCAGCCCTGAGGCGCTGCGCCGGGTCGAGCAGATCAGTGGCAAGCCGTTGACCCTGGTGGAAGGCGATATTCTGGATGCTGAGCTGCTGGCGCGGCTGTTTGCCGAATACGCCATCGAAGCTGTCATTCACTTTGCCGGACTCAAGGCGGTGGGCGAGTCGGTGCAGCAGCCGCTGCGTTATTACCACAATAACGTCGCAGGGACCCTAACCCTGTGTGAGGCTATGCAGCGGGCAGGGGTGCGTAATCTGGTGTTCAGTTCTTCGGCAACCGTCTATGGCGATCCTGCCGAGCTACCGCTGCGTGAGGATATGCCTACCAGTGCAACCAACCCCTATGGCCGCTCGAAGCTGATGATCGAGGAACTGCTCAAGGATTTGCACCGTTCCGAGCCGGGCTGGAATATTGCCCTGCTGCGTTACTTCAATCCGGTTGGCGCTCACCCCAGCGGCCTGATCGGTGAAGATCCCAGTGGTACTCCCAACAATCTTATGCCCTATATCGCTCAAGTAGCGGTGGGGTTGCGTGCGGCGCTGCAGGTATTCGGCTCGGACTACCCGACGCCCGACGGTACCGGCGTGCGTGATTACATCCATGTCATGGACCTGGCCAGTGGGCATGTGCGGGCTCTGGAGTGGCTGGCCAAAGGGCAGGGTGTGCGGGCCTTTAATTTGGGAACTGGTCAAGGGTATTCGGTACTGGAGATGGTGAAGGCATTTGAGCGGGCCAGCACCAGGCCTGTCGCTTATAACCTGGTTGACCGACGCCCCGGTGATGTCGCCAGTTGCTACGCCGATCCTTCACGCGCCGAAGCCGAACTGGGCTGGCAGGCCAAGCAGGGAGTTGAGCAGATGTGTGCCGACACCTGGCGCTGGCAGTCGCAGAATCCGCAAGGCTATCGTAGCTAACCCTACTGAGTAGGAGCGGCCTGCGGCCGCGAAACGGATTACGAACGGCGCAAAACCCATTCGCGCTCGCAGAGCGCTCCTACCGGTGTTGCGGTGTGTTTGGTAGGAGCGGCCTGCGGCCGCGAAGCGGATTATGAGCGACCCAAAAACCCATTCGCGCTCGCAGAGCGCTCCTACCGGTGTTGCGGTGTGCCGGTGCTGGGGTGTTTGGGTAGGAGCGGCCTGCGGCCGCGAAGCGGATTACGAGCGGGCAAAACCCATTCGCGCTCGCAGAGCGCTCCTACTGGCGCTCGTGTTAAACTCCGACTTTCTTTGCCCGTTGCATCAAGGACATCATCATGTGTGGAATCGTTGGCGCCATTGCTCAGCGCAATATCACCCCCATCCTGCTTGAGGGGCTGCGCCGGCTGGAATATCGCGGCTATGACTCGGCTGGCGTGGCGGTTCTGGCCAGTGACGCAAGCATTCAGCGGGTACGTGCGGTAGGCAAGGTAGTCGAGCTGGAAAAGGCCCTGGAGGCCGCGCCAGCTGGCGGTCATCTGGGGATTGCTCATACCCGTTGGGCAACGCATGGCAAGCCGGCTGAGCATAATGCGCACCCACACCTGTCGCAGCGTCTGGCGATTGTCCACAACGGCATCATTGAAAACCATGCGCCGCTGCGCAAGCACCTGATTGACTTGGGTTACAGCTTCACCTCGGAAACTGACACTGAAGTGGTAGCGCACCTGCTGGCGCACTATTACGGCGAAAAGAAAGACTTGCTTGAAGCCTTCCGCGCGACCCTGGGCGATATTCATGGTGCTTACGCCCTGGCGATCATTCACCAGGACCAGCCGGAAACCCTCTACTGCGCCCGTGCCGGCAGCCCATTGGTGATTGGTGAGGGCAGCGATGAACATTATCTGGCCTCCGACCCGCTGGCGCTGTTGCAGGTCACTGACCGCTTCCGTTATCTGGAAGAGGGCGACTACGCTCGTATCACCCGCACCGGCTGCGATATCTGGAGCCGTGATCATCAGGTCGCCGAACGCCCGGTCAAGCGTTATGAACATGCCGCGCACAGCCTGGAAAAGGGCGAGTACCGGCATTACATGCTCAAGGAAATCTTCGAGCAGCCCGATGCCATCAGTGACACCCTGGCAGGCACTCTGGGCGATGATCATGTACTGACGGCGGTGCTGGGCCCAGAGGCGGAAACCCGCCTGGGCGAGATCCGCAACATTCACATCGTTGCTTGTGGCACCAGCTACCATGCCGGTCTGGTGGCGCGTTACTGGATTGAGGAGCAGGCCGGGATTCCCTGTCAGGTCGAGGTGGCCAGTGAGTACCGCTACCGCACTGTGGTGGTGCCTGACGGTACGCTGCTGATCACCATCTCCCAATCGGGAGAAACCGCCGATACCCTGGCGGCGCTGCGCTATGCCAAGGATCAGGGCTATCTGGCCACGCTGGCAATCTGCAACGTGGCCGGCAGCTCACTGGTGCGCGAGGCTGACTGGCGGCTGTTGACCCATGCTGGCCCGGAAATTGGCGTGGCCTCGACCAAGGCTTTCACCACTCAGTTGGTGGCGCTGCTGTGGTTGACCACGGCGCTGGTGCAGGTGCGTGGTGGAGATTCAGCGCTGGTGGCGAGCAATGTTGCTGCGCTGCGCAGCCTGCCGGGTCTGGTGTTGCAGGCGCTGGGGCTGGAGCCGCAGATCACTGCGCTGGCTGAGCGGTTCGCCAACAAGCATCATGCGCTGTTCCTTGGCCGTGGCCCGCATTATCCGATTGCCATGGAAGGGGCGCTCAAGCTCAAGGAAATTTCCTATATCCACGCCGAAGCCTACGCCGCTGGTGAACTCAAACACGGCCCGTTGGCGCTGGTGGATGAGGACATGCCGGTGGTCAGCGTGGCGCCCAGCGACAGTCTGCTGGAAAAGCTCAAGTCCAATCTGGAAGAGGTGCGCGCACGCGGTGGCCAGTTGATTACCTTCGCCTGTGAAACCGTGGAGCACCACGACGACAGCAACAGCGTGACCTATACCTTGCCCTGGGTGGAGGACTGCATCTCTCCGGTGTTGTACACCATTCCGTTGCAGTTGCTCAGTTACCACGTGGCCTTGGTCAAGGGTACCGACGTGGACAAGCCGCGCAACCTGGCCAAGTCGGTGACGGTGGAGTAGTCCGTTTCTGTTTTGATGGTGAGCATATCGCGGCCGCAGGCCGCTCCTACCAAACTTAGCCAGCTCCGGTAGGAGCGCCTTGCAGGCGCGAAGAAAAGACGCTCAGCGTCGGTTGAAGCGTTCTACCAGCGCGGCCTGATTGGCGGCGGTGCCTTCCAGTTCCTGACTGAGGCTGGCGCTGCGTTGGGCCTGATCGGCGGTGGAGTCGGACAGGGTCGCGATATTCACCACGTTGCGGTTGATCTCTTCTGCTACTGCACTCTGCTCTTCAGCGGCACTGGCAATCTGGTTGGCCATGTCGTTGATCCGTTCGATGGCAGCGCGAATGCCATCCAGCGCCTCATCAGCTTCAATCACCTGAGCCACCCCGACTTCAGCCTGCTCGTTGCCGGCACGCATGGTATCCACGGCGCGTTGGGCAGCCTGTTGCAGGTTGGCGATCAGTCCATGAATCTGCTCGGTTGAGTCGGCGGTACGGCTGGCCAGGGCCCGGACCTCATCGGCTACCACGGCAAAACCACGTCCCTGCTCACCGGCCCGGGCCGCTTCGATGGCGGCGTTGAGGGCCAGCAGGTTGGTCTGTTCGGCAATCCCCTTGATCACATCGACTACGGTGCCAATCTCCTTGGCATCGCTGGCCAGTTGCGCCGAGACGCTGGCGGCCGAGTTGACCGATTCAGACAGTAACTCGATGGCGTCGCGGGTTTTGCTCGCCACCACCTTGCCGTGGTTGGCCAGTTCGTTGGCGTCACGGGTGGCTTCGGCGGCGCGCTGGACGTTGCCGGAAACTTCCTGAGTGGCCGCTGCCATTTCATTGATGGCGGTAGCTACCAGATCGGTTTCCTGCCGTTGCCGGCTCAGACCTTTGTGGCTTTCGCCGGCCAGGTGGCTGGCTTCGCCGGCTTGCAGGCGCAGTTGCTCGGCGCTGTCGAGCAGCCGGGTCAGACAGGTACGCAACCGAGCCTGTTGACTGTGCAGGGCCATTTCCAGTTGTCCCAGCGTACCGTTGTAAGGGGTGTACATCTGGGCCAGCAGCGGGTCGCTGATGCTGTTGTCGGCAGCTTGCAGAATGCGTTGCAGACGTTGCTCGTGCAGTGCTTTGAGGGCAAAGGCCGCGGGCACGCCCAGCGCTGCTGCCAGCACAATACCCCAGCCGCCCAGGGCAAACCCGGCAACTGCACCCAGTGCGCCCAAGGCGGTGACCGGCAGCACTTGCGAGGCGGTGCCAGCCCAGTCGGTAGGGATGGCTTTCTGGCCCTTGTTCAGGCGGCCATACAGTGCCTCGGCACGGCTGACTTGGTCTGCCGTAGTCTTGACCCGGACCGACTCAAAGCCGGCCACCTGGCCTTTTTCCCAGATCGGTGTGACGAAGGCGTTGACCCAGTAGTGGTCACCGTTCTTGCTGCGGTTCTTGACGATCCCCATCCAACTGCGCCCGGCTTTCAGGTCTTTCCACATGTGTTCGAACACCGCGGCAGGAACATCCGGGTGGCGGACCAGGTTGTGCGGGCTACCGATCAGTTCCTCGCGGGTAAAACCACTGATGTCCACAAAAGCGTCATTGCAATAGGTGATGATGCCCTTGAGGTCGGTGGTGGAGATCAGTCGCTGGCTGTCACTGAAAGTACGTTCGCGTTGAGTGACGGGCTGGTTGTTACGCATGGAGGTGTCCTGTGCAGCGGAAGGCCATCGTGCACCGGTGGCCGAAATTCTTGTCTATGCTGGGTGTATCGGCCTGAGCCATGGGTTCTTGAGTAAGGCCGGGATAAATGTTCTCTGTACTGTCATACCATGGTGAGTATAACAGTAGAGCATAAGCCTGAAGCAGCACTAAGACTAAAAGGAGGTTGCCGCAATGCCGAATAGTCTGGATACCCTCAGTACCTTGCAGGTTGGAAGCACCAGCTATCGTTACCATGCGCTGCCCAAGGCAGCTCTGACGCTGGGTGATATCAGCCGCCTGCCGATGTCGCTCAAGGTGCTGCTGGAGAACCTGCTGCGCCACGAGGATGGTGTGACTGTCAGCCGGGATGATATTCAGGCGATGGCTGACTGGCTCAAGGCCCGGCACTCCGATCGTGAGATTCAATACCGCCCGGCCCGGGTACTGATGCAGGATTTCACCGGGGTGCCGGCGGTGGTCGATCTTGCAGCCATGCGTGAGGCGGTGGCCAAGGCCGGTGGTGATCCACAGCGGATCAACCCGCTGTCGCCGGTTGATCTGGTGATTGATCATTCGGTGATGGTTGACCGTTTTGCCGATGCTTCGGCGTTTCATGACAACGTCGCCATCGAGATGCAGCGCAATGGTGAGCGCTATGCGTTCTTGCGCTGGGGCCAGAAGGCCTTCGACAATTTCCGGGTGGTGCCACCGGGCACGGGTATCTGCCATCAGGTCAATCTTGAGTATCTGGCCCAGAGTATCTGGGCCGAAGAGCGTGACGGCGAGCGCTGGGCTTATCCGGACACGCTGGTTGGTACCGACTCGCATACCACCATGGTCAATGGCCTGGGGGTGTTGGGCTGGGGTGTTGGCGGTATTGAAGCTGAGGCGGCGATGCTGGGTCAGCCGGTGTCGATGCTGATCCCCGAGGTGATCGGCTTCAAGCTGACCGGCAAGTTGCGCGAGGGCATGACCGCTACCGATCTGGTGCTGACCGTGACCCAGATGCTGCGCCAGAAGGGTGTGGTCGGCAAATTTGTCGAATTTTATGGCGATGGCCTGGCTGATCTGCCGTTGGCCGACCGGGCGACTATCGCCAATATGGCGCCCGAGTATGGCGCGACTTGTGGATTCTTCCCAATTGACGACGTGACTCTGGGCTATCTGCGCCTGAGTGGGCGCAGTGATGAACTGGTGGCGCGGGTCGAGGCCTACAGCAAGGCCCAGGGTCTGTGGCGTGAGCCGGGTCATGAGCCACTTTTCACCGACACGTTGCATCTGGATATGGGCCAGGTTGAGGCCAGCCTGGCCGGGCCGCGGCGGCCGCAGGACCGTGTGGCGCTTGGCGATGTAGCCAAGGCCTTCAACGATTTGCTGGCCTTGCAGGTTGCCCCTGCCGACCAGGATCAGGCCCGGCTGGAAGGTGAGGGCGGTGGTACGGCCGTTGGTAGCCCACAGGGACAAGCCTCAGTGACGATGGATGGCGAACAGTTCAATCTCAGTCATGGGGCGGTGGTGATCGCGGCGATTACTTCCTGTACCAATACCTCCAATCCGAGCGTGATGATGGCCGCCGGGCTGCTGGCGAAAAAGGCTGTGCAGCGTGGTCTGAAACGCCGGCCCTGGGTCAAGTCATCGTTGGCGCCGGGTTCCAAGGTGGTCACCGATTATTTGCTCAAGGCTGGTCTGACTGACTACCTGGATCAGTTGGGCTTCAATCTGGTCGGCTATGGCTGCACCACCTGTATCGGCAACTCGGGGCCGCTGCCGGAGGCGATTGCCAAGGCGGTCAGTGAGCAGGATCTGGTGGTTTCGGCAGTGTTGTCCGGCAACCGCAACTTCGAAGGCCGGGTGCATCCGCAGGTCAAGGCCAACTGGTTGGCTTCGCCGCCGCTGGTGGTGGCTTACGCGCTGGCTGGCAGTTCCCGAATCAACCTGCATGATGAGCCGTTGGGGCTGGACGGCAACAACAAACCGGTATTTCTCAAGGATATCTGGCCCAGCAATGCGGAAATCGCCGAGGCCGTAGCGCTGGTCGAGGACAGCATGTTCCGTGAGCGCTATGCCGATGTGTTTACCGGCGATGAACATTGGCGGTCTATTCAGGTCGGTGAGGGCAAGACTTACCAGTGGGATAGCCAGTCCACCTACGTTCAGCACCCACCCTTTTTTGAGCGGATCGACGAGCCATTGGTTGGGCTTGAGCCGGTTGAGCAGGCTCGCGTGCTGGCGGTGTTTGGTGACTCGATCACCACTGATCACATTTCACCGGCGGGTAATATCAAGGCCAGCTCGCCCGCAGGTGAGTACCTGCAGAGCCTGGGCGTCAAGCCCGAAGACTTCAACTCCTACGGCTCGCGACGTGGCAATCATGAAGTGATGATGCGCGGCACCTTCGCCAATATTCGCATCCGCAACCTGATGCTGGCTGGGGAGGAGGGCGGTGAGACCATCCATGTGCCCAGCGGCGATCGGATGTCGATCTATGATGCCGCCATGCGTTACCAGCGTGAAGGCACTGCGTTGGTGGTGCTGGCCGGCAAGGAATACGGCACTGGCTCAAGCCGTGACTGGGCGGCCAAGGGCACCAATCTGCTGGGAGTTAAGGCGGTGATCGCTGAGAGTTTCGAGCGGATTCACCGCTCCAATCTGGTAGGCATGGGGGTATTGCCGCTGCAATTCGTTGATGGTGCGTCGGTGGCCAGCCTGGAACTGGATGGTCATGAAGTCATCGATGTGCTGGGTATCGACGATGAACTCAAGCCGGGGCAACTGCTGAACGTAAGAGCCACCCGCACCAACGGCGAGCGCATTGAGTTCAAGGCCAGGTGCCGAATCGATACCGGTAACGAGATCGATTACTTCAAGGCTGGCGGGATTTTGCATTACGTGCTCAGGCAGGTGATTGCCGGTCACTGAGATATCTCACCCCTGGGAGCCTGGAGCATCTGCTCCAGGCTGGGGTGGCCTCAGTGTTCGGGCTTTATTCGATACAGTCCGTTATCGATATCCGAGCCGAAGTAAATCACTCCGTTGTTATCTACCGCCACGCCAGTCGGGATACCGCTGGGTGGCATCCCGGGGCCGGCGGGGAAGCCGATCGGCAGGTTTTCGGCAAGCACTTGGCGTTCGCCATTTGCCGGATTCACCAGGGTCAGACGCTGGGCGGCAGTTTCGGCAATGATGAACTGACCATCGGCCTGCTGGGCCAGTCCTTCAGGCATCAACAGATCCTGGGCCAGGCGTGTGATTTGACCACTACTGGGATCTACCTGGGTGAGGAAGCCGGCAGCCTCGGTCAGGTAGAGCATGCCATCCTGGCCCCTGATCATCTGTACCGGTCCTTGCAGTCCTTGAGCAAGGAGCTGCCGTTCCTGCCATTGCTCGCCGCTGAGTATCACCAGAGTACCCGCCCCCATTTCGCTGACCACCACCCGGCCAGGCTCCAGCTCGACTGCGGCGCTGGGCGCGTTGAGTCCATGGATCATGACCTGGGTGCTGTAATCGCTGCGGTTCAGGCTTTGCAGAGTGCCGGTGGCGAAGCTGGTCAGCAGCAACTGCTTTTGCCCCAGGCCAACAGCGGTGGGGTACTCAACGTCAGATCCGTGGGCCCGGCGAATATCGCGAACCTGACCTGTTTCAGTGTTAACCGCGCGAAAAGTAAAAATATCGCTGATATAGAGGGTCTTGGCGTCTTCGCTCAGGGTCAGGCCGGCCGGTACGGCCAGATCACCCTGGGTAATCACACGGCTTTCGCCTGTTAGCGGGTTGATCTGCTGGATGCTGTTGTCGGCCATGTTGGAGACGAAAATGCGGTCCTGCTGATCAATTGCCAGGTTGTCGAGCGAGCTGGCCAGCTGGGCGACCGGTTCGACCTGCCGGTTCTCGGCAGTGATGCGCAGCAACTGCCCGGTGAGGGTGTCGACGACGTACAGGTTGCCCTTGCTGTCGAAATTGACGGCCGCCGGGGTGCCGAATCCGTCGGCAACCACTTCTTGTCTGGCGCTGGCAGGATCAATGCGAACCACTTGTCCCTTGAACCACAGAGGGCCATAAAGCCAGCCATCTTGTCCCACCTCAAAGCCGTTGAAGCCACCGAGGTCTTTGCCAATCAGCCGCGGCGGTTGCTGCGCATTGATGTCAATTTCCCACAGCGCATCGCCGAGAAATACCTGGCTGGCATAAAGGGCGCCGGTGTCCTGGTTGAAGGCAATCGAGTTGATACCCGGCAGGCCGTCAGCCAACACCCTGATAGGGGCCTGATCGGTTTCCCGATACAGCACCTGGCCTGAGTAGAAACCGGTCCAGGCCATTTCCCCGCGCGGGCCAATGGCGATGTCATCGGCCTGTCCCTGGTCCGGGCCAATAAAGGTGCTGACCTGACCGCTATCTATATCGACCTGATAGATGCTGTTGCCCACCACGCTGCCGGCCAGCAGACGCCCTTGCTGGTCTACGGCCAGGCCATGAACCCCCTTGAATGCAGATGGCGCAACCAGAGCTTCAGGGAGCGAATAGCTGGCAGCGAAGCTGCAAGTGCTGATCAGGGTGGCGAGTACTGTTAGGGAGAAGCGGCCTGGCATGGAGCATCCTTGTTGTTGTGATTGGATTCCCGATTCTAGTCAGCTTGGTGAGGGGGAGAGGCTTTATTGCCGGGTGTGATGTTTGGTTATTACTGCCAGATAGGTCTGTTCGCGCTCGCAGAGCGCTCCTACCGGTGGCGGGGTGTGTTTGCCGGTAGTGCGGTGGCGTTTGCGGTATGCCGGTGGTGCGGTATGTCTGGGTAGGAGCGGCCTGCGGCCGCGAAGCGGATTAGCGGTGGCTTGGTGTTGTTCGCGCTCGCAGAGCGCTCCTACCGGTGGTGCGGTGTGTTTGGGGTGTGCCGGTGGTGCGGTGTGTTTTGGGGGATGCCGACGGTGCGGTATGTCTGGGTAGGAGCGGCCTGCGGCCGCGAAGCGGGTTAGCGGTGGCTTGGTGTTGTTCGCGCTCGCAGAGCGCTCCTACTGGTGGAGGGGTGAATTGTGAACGAAGTATCAGGCTGTGCACCCACGGCTTTTTATCAGTCTGGCTGTTATCTACGCTTGCGTTTTCATGTTAATGGATGATGGCAATGGATTTGCGTGCGAAAGGGAGTCGACTCAGGCTGGGTCGAGTGTCAGAACCGGGGCGGTTGTATCACATCACGACAGTGACCTATGGACGCCATCCGGTATTCAAGGATCTCACGGCTTGTCGCAGCCTTATTAAGGTGTTGCGGGAGCAGGCAGAGGTCAGGCTGGTGCCGACCTATGCTTTTGTCATCATGCCCGATCATCTGCATTGGTTGATGCAGCTCAACCATGAGCCATTGTCGCGTGTTGTGGCCCGGGTCAAGTCATTGTCTGCGCTGTGGATTGAGGAACTGAGGTGGCAAAGAGGGTTCCACGACCACGCCCTGCGCCGTGAGGAAGACGTGAGGAAGGTGGCGCGTTATCTGGTCGCCAATCCACTCCGGGCAGGGCTGGTCACCTCTATTGGTGATTATCCGCACTGGGATGCGGCGTGGTTGTAGGTTTTTGCTGCGGCAAGGAGTGTTTTCGCGCTCGCAGAGCGCTCCTACCGGTGGTGGGATGTGTTTGCAGTGTGCCGACGGTGCGGTATGTCTGGGTAGGAGCGGCCTGCGGCCGCGAAGCGGGTTAGCGGTGGCTCCGGTGTTGTTCGCGCTCGCAGAGCGCTCCTACCGGTGTGCGGTGTGTTTTGGGGTGTGCCGGTGGTGCGGTATGTCTGGGTAGGAGCGGCCTGCGGCCGCGAAGCGGGTTAGCGGTGGCTCGGTGTTGTTCGCGCTCGCAGAGCGCTCCTACCGGTGGCGCGGTGTGCCGGTCCGGCGAGGTTTGAACGGGATAATTCGGGCTTGGGTCGATTCAGAGCGACGAGCGGGAGGGCCGTTGAGCATGACTTCGCGCAATTCGCAGACCGAGTCCATCATCATTTGCGAGATTTTGAGACAGGCTTGCATGGGAGTCTTGGCGCGTTTGCGTTCCAATTCGATCCGAAAGATCAATCCCAGCAGACGCCGCCGCCTAGGTTCGGGCAGATCTTCAAGAATTTCGTTGATCATGCGTTCGCGCAGACGTTCCAGGTCATCTGGCCGCTGTTCGGCCATGGTTCGCAGTTCATCGAAACTGGGTAATGCCATAGGTTGCCTGGACATGTCGGCTCCTTGCGGAGAACCTGTGGGGTTCAGCCCGGTCATGCTGGTCCATAACCATAGTGACCGTGCAACTGTCGGTTAATTCCATCCCCTGTAGTTGACTATAGATTGGAACAGGCCGTTTAGCTTCAGTAGCTGTGTTTTTGTGAGTGCAGGGCGCCGCTCAGGTGTGAGCCAGCGCACAAGCCGGACGCTTGGGTGGAGCATTCATTTCCCATGCCCGGCTCGGATGAGTATGGTCGGATCTCGGGCCAGGAGTGAACTTGACACAAATTGAAATGTCTCTTGGCTGGCGGAGCCCATAAGTGGAGCTTGACTGTACCGCCTTTCGACACCCTGCGAGGTTATCGAAGGGGAAATCCGTATTGAATTGAAGATATGTATGCCCATGACTCGTCACCTAACCGCATCAGTACCCCGTTTCAATCGTTCTTCCCGTCTGCGCTATGTGCCGGTGGCCTGCCTGCTGGGCGGTATGCTGTTGTTCAGCGGCGTTCTTCAGGCCCAGAGTGACAATACTCGCTGGGTCAGCGATAGCTTGAGCACCTACGTGCGCAGTGGCCCGACCGATGGCTATCGGATCGTTGGTACCCTGCAGTCCGGGCAGCGTGTTGAACTGGTAGCCAGCCAGGGCAATTACAGCCAGGTACGCAGTGAGTCAGGCAGCCTGGTCTGGATTCCCAGCGCTGATTTGCAAGAAGTACCGGGGCAGGCCGAGCGTTTGCCGCAACTGGAACAGAGAGTGGCTGAACTCAGCGCTGAGCTGGGCAGCATCAATGAAACCTGGGAAACCCGGGTGCAGGGCATGCAGGAAACTCTGGATTCGCGCAAGACCCTGATCGAAGAGCTGGAGGCAATGCGCACCGCTCTGAATGAAGAGTTGAGTGCCACTCAGTCAGAGCTGCGCAGCGTCCAGGCACGCCTGGGTGATGAAAATCGTGGGGCGATGATGGATTACATGGTCTACGGTGGGAGCATTGCCGGGGTCGGCTTGCTGGCCGGGTTGATCCTGCCGAGCATGTTCCGGCGACGTAAGCGTAACGATGGCTGGGTATGAGGCTCGTTGCTGCTGGTAGTATGTGGGGATAAAGGAACCTCTGACTGGAAAAATGCATGCGCCAAGATGTAGTCAAGAAAGTATCGGTACACCCCAAGGGTAGCCTGGAAACCCTGTCCCAACGTGAGGTTCAGCAACTGAGTGAAGTCGGCTCGGGCAGTGCCTATGAGCTGTTTCGCCAGTGTGCCCTGGCGATTCTCAACACCGGAGCGCAAAGCGACAACGCCAAGACGGTGCTGGAAGCCTACCGGGATTTTGAGGTCCGCATTCATCAGGAAGACCGAGGGGTGCGGCTGGAGCTGATCAACGCCCCGGCCGATGCCTTCGTCGATGGCGATATGATTGCCAGCACCCGGGAAATGCTGTTCAGCGCCCTGCGCGATATTGTCTATACCGCCAGCGATCTGGGCCAGCCAGGGGCTGACCTGAGCAGCTCGCAGGGGATTACCGATTACGTCTTTCACTTGCTGCGCAACGCCCGCACCTTGCGACCTGGGGTAGAGCCGAAAATGGTGGTCTGCTGGGGCGGGCACTCGATCAGCATCGAGGAATACAAGTACAGCAAGAAGGTTGGTCATGAACTGGGGTTGCGCAGCCTGGATATCTGCACCGGCTGTGGTCCGGGAGTGATGAAGGGGCCGATGAAAGGGGCAACCATCGCCCATGCCAAGCAGCGAATCATTAACGGCCGCTACCTGGGCCTGAGTGAGCCTGGCATCATCGCCGCCGAAGCCCCCAACCCGATCGTCAACGAACTGGTGATCCTGCCTGACATTGAAAAACGTTTGGAAGCTTTCGTGCGGGTTGGTCACGGGATCATTGTATTCCCTGGTGGAGCAGGGACTGCCGAGGAGTTTCTGTACTTGCTCGGCATTTTGATGCACCCGGACAACGCCGATCTGCCATTCCCGGTCATTCTTACCGGTCCGCGCTGCGCCGAGGCCTATCTGCGCCAGTTGCATGAATTTGTTGGCGCTACCCTGGGTGACAAGGCTCAGGCCCGTTACCAGGTGATCATCGACAACCCCTCGGAGGTCGCCCGGCAGATGGCCAAAGGGCTCAAAGCCGTGAGCCAGTTCCGCCGTGAGCGTGATGATGCCTTTCATTTCAACTGGCTACTCAAGGTCGACGAAAGCTTCCAGCGTCCGTTCGATCCGACCCACGACAACATGTCAGCCCTGCAACTGCGCCGAGAGCTGCCGGCCCACCAACTGGCTGCCAGCCTGCGCCAGGCGTTCTCCGGCATTGTTGCCGGCAACGTCAAGGACCGCGGCATCCGCCTGATCGAGCAACACGGTCCCTATGAAATTCATGGCGACCCCAGTGTGATGCAACCGCTCGACCGACTGCTGCAGGCCTTCGTCGACCAGCAGCGAATGAAACTGCCAGGCGGCACGGCCTATGAGCCTTGTTATCGGGTGGTGAGTTGAGATTCTGAGCGGCAGGTCGGTGTGAAGGCGCAGCTTGTCTGCGCCTTCGTCTTATTTGGCGTTTCGTGCCATCGTCTTGATAAAGCGGGCGGGAATTTGCAGTTGCAGGGTGCTCTCTGCTTGCGGACGGATTACCCAGTACTCGCCCAAAGACCAAACGATATGTGCCTCGGCAAGGGTACAGTCTTCCGATGCGGGGGTGTGGGTTGTGATTACTTCGTCACAGAACGCCGGCTCAAATACCAGCAGCTCGGCGGAATAGTTGCCCAGCCCCAGCTTGTTCACGGTTTTTTCCGGCAGGGTGGTGAGCACGCCGCTAAACCCCGCGATACCCAGCCCGAAGAAAAGTGAAAAATGCAGCGCGTGAGTATTACTGGCGAAATAGCTCATGGCGCAAGCGCCGGCAATGAATGCACTGGCGGTGGGGATCAGCAGTATCGTGACCCACTTGAAGACTGGGTTGCCCATGCCGTCGATAACCGGGGCTGCATTCGTTAATATCAGTCCGGACAGCAAGCCTACGATCATCAGGGCTATGAAACCCGCCCACCAATAGGTGAAGAAGCTAAAGCTCTTGAGCTCGAAACTGCCTTGCAGGATAAGGCCGAACATCAGAGCGACTATGGCCGTGATCAGGAAAAAGCCTGGGGTGAATAGCTCTGGCCTCCACAGCAGCAAACCAATCGATAGCAGGTTGCTGATCAGAAACGGCAGGATATAAGCCAGCAGGGCCAGCTTGCCAACCGCCTTTTGGCGTCTTTCCAAGCTATAGGGCAGAGCGTATCTGATCTCCTCTTTGACTGCCTGGGTGTTGATGAACAAATGGAAAATGCTGGCGCCAGGGAGCACCAGAGCAACGACCAGTATCCCGATACCTATGAAGCCTATGGCAGCCGCAGCCAGCAGCAATGAAGAAAACTGAAACAGGTCAAAGCTCGGGTAGAACTGGTTGCGGTAGAAGTAGAGCAGAAAAATCCCGAAGCCGAACAGTGGTGGCAGTACTTTGGCCAGCAGCCCAGCACGCTTGCTGATGAATTGGTTAATGAACTCAATGCCCAGATCGAAGAGGTCTGGGTGGTCGCTGGCAGGACGGTCAGTCCATTTGTTCATAGGTACGTCCGTGTTGGAGTGATATCGACGGGCAATCATAGCAGAGCCGTTCGATGCGCCAATCAGTGCTTGCAAGGCCAGCCGCTGATCCGTTAGAGTCGAACTCAGTTAAATCGGAGCTATCCATGTTATCCAGCATTGCACACAGCCTTACTCGCATCAGCGCCCTTCGCGCTGCGGAGGTGCGTGCGCTGTCGTTGCTGGGCAATGGGTATTTCTATTTTGGGTATTGGTTTAGCCGCTTGCGCGCCTGATACCCCAACAGGCGCCCGCGTTTCAGGGTCGCCACCAGACACAGCAAAACCCCGGTCGGCAACCCGACCGGGGTTTTTTGTTTTTGCCATGCAGCAATGAGGACAGTACAGATGAACACTTACCGCACCTACTCGGGTTATTACCGCACCTGGCGATTTAGCAGCGTTCAAGCCTGCACATCCGGACACCATTTACGAACACTTCGCTAGTGCCGAGGCGCGAGAGGCGCCCGGCCAAGGAACCCGAATCATGACTGCTACCGTTACCGCCCTGTCAGCCCGCGACCTGACCCAGATCGATACTTCGTCACCCGCCCGTCGCAGCGCCCAGCCGCTGCCAACTCCGGCCATTCTGCGTCAACGTCTGCCGCTCAAGGCTGCGCTTGCCGAGCAGATTGAGCAACAACGCAACAGCATTCGCGCCGTACTCGATGGTGCCGACCCGCGTCTGCTGGTGATCGTCGGGCCCTGTTCCCTGCACGATCCGGTGGCAGCACTGGAATACGCCGACCGCCTGGCCGAGTTGAATGCTCAGGTCGATGACCAACTGCTGCTGGTGATGCGTGCCTACGTTGAAAAGCCGCGCACTACAGTAGGTTGGAAAGGCCTGTTGTACGATCCGCATCTGGATGGCAGCAGTGATATGGCCGAAGGGCTGGCGCTGTCACGGCGGTTGATGCTGGCCATTGCTGAGCGTGGCTTGCCGGTCGCGACTGAGCTGTTGCAGCCACTGGCGGCCGGTTACCTGGATGATCTGCTCAGTTGGGCGGCGATTGGCGCGCGTACCAGTGAGTCGCAGATCCATCGGGAAATGGTTAGTGGTTTGGATTTGCCGGTTGGCTTCAAGAACGGCACTGACGGTAGCCTGGCGATTGCCTGCGACGCCATGCGTTCGGCTGCGCATCCGCACCAGCACTTCGGCGTCGACGATCATGGCCTGCCGGCGCTGATCCAGACTCAGGGTAACCCTGACACCCATCTGGTCCTGCGTGGTGGTCACGCGGGCCCCAACTTCCATCCGGCGGCAGTAGCTGAGGCCAGGATGGCACTGGACAAGCAGGGCATCGAAGCCAAGCTGATTGTCGATTGCAGCCATGCCAACAGTGGCAAAGACCCGCTCAAGCAGCCGGCGGTGCTTGACTCGGTCATTGATCAGCGCCTGGCAGGCGACAACACCTTGCGTGGGGTTATGCTCGAAGGCCACCTGTTCGATGGCTGCCAGCCGCTCAAGGCTGAGCTGCGTTACGGGGTGTCGATCACCGATGGTTGCCTGGGCTGGAGCGCGACGGAACAGGCTTTGAGCAAGGCGGCTGCGCGGTTGCGTAGCGCATGAGCACTCCTGGGATCTGCTCAGGTTCCTCTGAGCAGATCGTGCTCGTTAAGCAGCTCGTACGCAACTTCCGGATTACGCTCCAACCCCCGGCGAATGGCGGCCGGGATGGATTGGCGGATTTTACGGCATAAGCCGTCCTGCTCATGGACCACAATCCGGATGCCGCGCATGCTGCGCACTTCGTTGTGGCCAGGGGTTATTTCGGTGCGTAGCCCCAGTTGTTGCTCCATGCGCTGTTGCAGTTTGCGCAGGTCCTCCAGGCTGGCACAGTTTTCCAGTCGCGCCAGCAGGCGCTTTTCTTCATGCTGGGTCAGCAGCAGAATGCGCGGATCGGCTGCGGGGTTGTCCAGCAGCGCATCCCGGTTGCAAATGCAGGTGCCGGGAGGGCAGGGCTGGCGAATGGGTGGGCTGGATGTCGTTATTGGCATCAGGTCGCTTTCGGCGCTGGCGGATGCGCTTATCCTGCGACCTTTGCCGCTGCGGTGCAATCTTTGCCTGCGGTCAGGTTTGCTCGCTATTGATCCATTTCACCACGCTGGGTGGCTGATAGTCGCTCACGGCCTGCAGCAGGCTTTCGACACTCGGCTCTACGATCAGCATGTCGCGGTACACTGGCTTGAAAAAGCCCTGCTCGACACAGTGGTCGAGAAAGTCGATCAGCTTGTCGTAATAGCCGCTGACATTGAACACTGCGCAGGGTTTGCGGTGATGGCCAAGCTGGGCCCAGGTCCAGACTTCGAACAGTTCTTCAAAAGTGCCGACGCCGCCGGGCAGGGCAATGAAACCGTCGGACAGCTCGGCCATCATGGCCTTGCGCTCGTGCATGGAGCCGACCACCTTGAGTTCGGTCAGCCCTTCATGGGCCAGCTCGCGATCCACTAGGGCCTTGGGGATTACCCCGATGACTTCGCCACCGGCAGCCAGCGCCGCATTGGCGACCTCGCCCATCAGGCCAACCTGTGCCCCACCATAGACCAGACCAATCCCCGCCTTGGCGAGAGCCGTACCCAGTTGATTGGCTGCTTCGAGATAGTCGGGCCGATTACCACTACTGGAACCACAAAAAACACAAATGCGCACAGTCACTCCTTGGCGTTGGCGGAAAGGGGCAGGCTAACCTGCGTGGTGAGTCATGATATACGCGAGGTTGCAGTTTCAATAGTGACAGTTAGCCTCAAAATTTCAGTGAGAAAGAAGGCGTAGGTCTGATTTGTGTAAACTGTGTTTCGCATGTTTTGATTCATAACTTACGGTTTTCATTATGCACATCCGCCCCATGCACCCCGATGACCTCTCTGCTGCAGCCGAGGTCCACCGTCTGGCTTTTGTGCGGCAGAAGCAGTCGGAGCAATGGCTGGCTTCGACGCTGGCGGCGTTTCCGCGTTTCTTGTGTTTTGTGGCCGAAGAGGCAGGGCAGGTGCTGGGTTTCATTCTCTGGGCGCAGAAGAGCGGCTTTCGTGATCAGGCTGTGCTGGAACTGGATCAGTTGGCGGTGCTACCGGCGGCCCAGGGGCGCGGTATCGGACGCCGGTTGATTGTGCAGTCGCTGCCGCTGGTGCGTGAACAGTTGGTGCATCAGGGCTCGAGTCTCAAGCATGTGATCGTCAATACTCGCGCCGACAACCACGCGCAAAAGCTCTACCGCGATACCCTGGGGGCGCAGGTGGAGGCCACTATCCGTGATCTCTATTCCGCTGATAAGAGTAAGTTGTATAGTGCGGACGCCTAAGCTATTGAGTTCTATCTATGGACATTGTTAAGCGTCCCAGGGG
>ERZ869909.496-NODE-496-length-45683-cov-28.452594_pt1 | contig 45683 bp, 37 predicted proteins | sample MGYA00520892_ERZ869909 | MGnify/ENA primary metagenome ERZ869909 (study PRJEB32215, sample SAMEA104723947) | bioreactor metagenome | biome: bioreactor; feature: anaerobic bioreactor; material: water | place: China | collected 2015-03-12 ... | reverse complement strand
TGTGGTTCAGAAAGTTTACCACAATAGGCACAGTAGGGCACATTAGTTTTGATTTAGAGTATTTCTATTGTGTTCTACTGTGGCTACTGTGGTTCAGAAAGTTTACCACAATAGACACAGTAGGGCACATTAGTTTTGATTTAAAGTATTTCTATTGTGCTCTACTGTGGCTACTGTGGTTCAAATAAATCATCTCAGGCCTGATATCACTGCCTTTGATGCGGCTAATGTCATAGCTGCGGGTTAGAACAAAACACATAGTCGCATAGCGCACAGAAGTTATTCATAGTGGCATTTATTGTGTGGCCCGTTTGGTGAAAAAAACTCCCCGGTTTTTGCAGTCTTATCCATCATAACTTTGATAACCGTGCCCAGAATTATCCACACCACTTCATTGACTTTCAGCCGCCATTGTAGTACCTTTGTGGAAATTCAAATCCCGGATAAAAATGAAAAACATCCTTGTTGCCGTTAATTTTTCGGATATGGCAACCATTATCATTCCAAAATCTGTTGAGATTGCCAAAGCGCTGAAAGCAAAATTGTGGCTGGTGCATGTTGCCGACCCCAATCCATTTTTTATTGGCTATGAAGTAGAACCTCCTGTTTTACGCGCGCAGCGCGAAGAAGAATTAAAACGTGAAAAAGCCGAGCTGGATGCCATGGTTTCCCGGATCAGGTCGCAGGGAGTGGAGGTTGCTGCAGAATTGCTGAGCGGCACCCCGGTTTCCTCCATCATTGAAAAAGCCGAAGAACTGGAAGCAGATATGATCATTATTGGCAAAGAAGACCATGGATTCTTTTACAAAGCCTTTATGGGCAGCACCAGTGAAGGTGTGATCTCAAAAGCACATTGCCCGGTTCTGGTGATCCCACATAAAGAAGAGGAATAAATATACGCTGCTCCGGGTTTACTTTTGTATCATCAGCGTTAAGACTGAATTTCCCGGAATTGCCAAAGCCGGCCCATTATTTCTTTCTCCCTTGCTTATACCAGAAAAAAGCATTGCGTTGCGCCGCTTTTTCCTCTTTGCTTCGGGCTACCGCAACAGGTTTCAACGTGTATGGGTCAAAACCGCTGTAAAACATGGTGGTGGCAAGTGTTAGCGGAGTTGGGGTAAAATCCTGAACCTGTTCCAGCCGGAACCCCATTTTCCGGGTCATGCGTGCAAGATCGTCCATATCTTCCTGTTGCGATCCGGGATGGGATGAAATAAAATAGGGTACAATCTGCTGGGGCAAATTGTTTTTCAGGCAAATGCTGTCAAATTCCAGTTTCAGTTTTTCAAATTTTGTGAAAGCCGGTTTGCGCATGTATCTGAGAACCCTGGCGGAAGTATGCTCAGGCGCAACCTTTAAGCGGCCCGAAACATGATGCAGCACGAGATCCCGGAAGTAATTCCGGTGTCCGCGCTGTGCTGAAAGGCTATCTTTCTCATCCATAAAAAGATCGTAGCGTATGCCCGAACCAATGCTTAGCTTTTTCACCGCCGGATGCGCCCTCACTTTGCGATACAGATCAACGAGCGGATTGTGGTTGGTGTTCAGATTGGCACAAACACCCGGATAGATACACGAAGGCCGCTTGCATTTTCTGCATTTTTCAAAATCAATTCCAGACATCCTGTACATGTTTGCCGTGGGCCCGCCCAGATCGGTGATATGGCCTTTGAAGTCGGGCATGTTGCTGATCTGTTCCACCTCTTTCAGAATAGAAGCTTCCGAACGGCTGCTGATAAATTTACCCTGGTGTGCTGCAATGGCACAGAAACTGCAACCACCGAAACAGCCGCGGTGCATTGTAACAGAATGCCTGATCATTTCATAAGCCGGAACGGGGCCACGCTTCCTGTATCGGGGATGCGGCATGCGCGTAAAGGGCAGGGAATAAAACGAATCCAATTCTGCTTCGGTGGTAACGGGCGATGGCGGATTGATTACCAGCCAGCCTTGCGGATTTTCCTGTATGATCCTGGCCGGATGGGTTCTGTTGAGGTTTTCTTCCCAGGTCCTGAATGTTTTGGCAAACAGCTTTTTGTCGCGTTTAAGGGCTTCATGCGGGGGCAATTCCAGGGTTTCCCATCCTTCCACTTCTGTAATCATGCTTTTTGAAGCCACCACAAAAGCCGATTGTTCCAGGTTTTGGATCTGATCAAACCTCTCCCCTTTCTCCAGTCGTTCCAGTAAATGTTTTACCGCTTTTTCGGCCATGCCATACAAAAGCAGTTCAGCGCCGGCTTCAAAAAGAATGGATGGTTTAACCTGATCCGACCAGTAGTCGTAGTAAGTTAACCTGCGCATGGAGGCTTCCACCCCGCCGAGCAAAACGGGAATATCAGGAAAGAGTTTTTTCAGGATTTGAGTATAGACAACTGATGCATAATCGGGACGAAAGCCTGCTTTGCCTCCGGCTGTGTAGGCGTCGTCGGAGCGCAGACGCCTGGCGGCGGTATAATGGTTTACCATGGAATCCATGTTGCCGGCACTCACACCAAAAAACAAGCGCGGATGGCCCAGTTTCTTAAAATCCCGCAGGTCGTCGCGCCAGTTGGGTTGCGGTAAAATCGCAACTTTATGCCCCTGCGCCTCAATCAATCGCGCAATAACAGCCGGCCCGAATGCAGGATGATCCACATAGGCATCGCCGCTCACAACGATTACATCAGGCTGTTCCCAGCCACGCTGAACAATTTCTTCCCGGCTTACGGGGAGCCAGGCAGAGAGCGGAAGAGCGGTATATGGGTTAGCAGGCATTTGTTATTTGTTTAATGGATGATGGAAAATGATTAATGGAAAATGTTGAACTTCTTACTATGTTTTCCAAACACATCATACATTTTCCATTTTACATCATCAATTATACATCTCATTGATTTTTCTTAGCTGTAGCAACAGCTTTTCCAATGATACTTAGCAGTTCCTTGTTTTCCTGAAGCAAAAAGGTAAGCGTTGGATCGTCATTTGGCATTAAGCCTGACAAAGATATCAGTTTCAGCCAATAATCAGATTCTCTTAATTCTTTTAAGGAAATCAACATTTTATGGATGAAATCCTTTTTGCTCTCAGCAGCGCTTGCTTCGTTATAGTTTGAGCCTGATGAAGTACCTGCTCGAAAAAGTTGCCCATAAATATGTCGCCCGGTGTAGGATTTGCACAACACTTTTTCAAGGCTCATTATTTTAACTGCAAAGGCCAGAAACCGCTCAATGATAATTTCCCGCATCGCTTATGATTATTGGTTGTTTATATAAAACTCCTGTGATAATGTTTAATGGATGATGGAAAATGTGGAATGGAAAATGTTGTGCTTCTTACTATGCTTTCCATACACATCATACATTTTCCATTTTCCATCATCAATTATCCATTTCTAATACTTCACCATTTTCCTGGCAACGCGCTGATGGCATGTTGAATAAAGCTCCACAATGTAAATTCCCCTTGCAAAGCCGGTGGTGTTGATCCGTATGTTCTGTTGTCCTTCTGCATACACCGAGGCCATTTGTTTTCCAACCACATTTCTGATGACAACAGCTGATAAAACGCCACTGGCCTCAACTGTAATGAAATCATTAAATGGATTGGGAAATACCCTGAAGGGAGTCATGGGTATCTTCTCAACAGAAGATGGGCTGAGTTCAATGTGTAGCGCTAAATCATCTCCGTTCAAGCTGAAACTATCAGTATAATCTTCGAACCCTTCTTTAGAAATTCTATAAGAATAATTGCCATCCAACAGTTCAATGGCAATTAGCCCGGTATGGTCTGTTGTTCTGAAAACAAAAGACTCCTCCAGTTTCAGTATTGCTGCTTCCACAGGATTGTCATTATACGTTACAGTAAATGTAACTGAATTATTGCTAAAGTGATAAAACGGTTTGATCCATGCTCCTCCGTCAGAGGTGTTCACTCCATCGGCGTTGTTATGTCCGCCAAATGTGTAGTTTTCAAGTCCGAGGCTGGCCAGCACTGCACCAGGCACAGGAAAGTGCAGGGGTGTGCCATGCTGCAGTAAATCGCGGCGGCGCATATCGCAGAAAGAAATGAGGTATCCGTTATGCAAAAGTTCAATATCTCTTTCATAAAATATGGCATGAAGCACATCATTCATGCTGGCGGCAACATCGGGAAGATTCCCTCTGTATTTACGAGGAAGGTTCGGATCATTAAGAATTGCTGCAGCTCCACTTACATTGCCTGTACGGGCTAAAGCTTCGGCTTTTAACAATTGATTTTCATAGGCCCTGAATTCTCTCAGAGGGCCTCTTGATTCGCCCATATAAAACCCTTCGGTGCTTGTGGTGGGTGGATAATCGTAGCGGCTGTGCCTGTAGTGGCTGAAATGCCAGCCGCCTCGGTTCGGGATGAAACTATTTGATTCAAGGAACTGGAAATCGATGGCAAAGCGTACATCCGCTGAGTTAGCCTCGCCCGGTTGCAATCCTGCATGAACCTGCGGAGGGAGTAAAGGCAAGCCAGCATCATCGGTTGGATAACGAACCGGGTACTGGGGATCAAGCAAATTAACAACCCTGCAATCAATTCGTCCCCATCCTGCCTGACGCAGGTATTTAATATTTAAATCCCACCATGTGCCTCCATCCCATGGCAAGCCATTTCCGATGGGGGCAAAGTCGGAAGCTAAACCATTGTTTGCAAAAGCAAGTATGTCCTGCCATGAATAATTAGTTGTCCAGCTCAAATCATCATTCTGCTTCTGGTTCCTGGCTCCGAGTGCAAGGAAGCGCGCAGCATGGGAACTGGCAAGCGTTTTCAGGTAGTTGTTGTTGACCATTTGGCCATTTATAACATTAAACCCCCAGGAGAATGAGTTAGCAGAACAAATCGTAATCGCTTTCTCAAGATCAGCAATTGCCGCATTAAGCACATCCTGCCAGGGTTCAAGGTCAAAATCCTCAAACCCGGAGTTGTCCTGTGCGATCCAGGCCTGATCAAAGGTAAGCCCGATCTGCCCCAGTGCCAAACCCCTGATCAGATACATGGTGGCTTCAACCTTTGCATTATCCTCTCCACCAGCACCAATTTGCAGGTTTTCCACTTCAACGGCGTATAGTACGTCGTTTACCTTAGAAACCAGATTGTAAAGCGACCACCACAGATCTCTTGTCATGGCGGCATCACCATAAGCCGGCGAATTATTCCAGGGGATACGAGGCTCTTCAGAACTGTCTCTCCATGCAAAGTTACCCCAACTTGCAGTACTGTGATCGGCCATTACATCTGCAGTCATGCCAACATTGTACTGCTTGATTGCCTGCCAGTAATCAAGAAATGAACCAGAAGCAATGGAAAGGGCCAAATCAGCATCCATCGCCGGGGTTGAAAAATTCATTACCTCTCCGAAGCTTACTCCGGCATTGTTTTTTGCAAACGCTTTATAATAATAAGTAGTTGATGGTCGCAGGCTTACTAAACCATTGTCAAACTCTCCCGAACCACTGCCATTGTATGTTCTGTTATCAGAATTTGTGGGGTTTGGATTCTTACCCCAATAAAATCCACGGTTCGAAACCGATTCTCCGCCATCGTCTGTTATCGCTCCCTTGATTACTGCTGAATATGGCATCAGATCCGCTGCCGGCAAAGTTGTCACTGAGGGGGGCTGAACACTTGCAGAAGTATTCCTGATACAACGTATTGACATCGCAATTGACTTAGAACCAGTATTCCCAATTCCGAAGTCTTCTTCGTCAAAACCCAAAACACCGAAACTATATTGTGCAGGAGATGTTTCGGTGCTTGTAAACATCATGAAACGTTCTCCTATGTACATGAATGAGGTATACATATAAGGTATGTGCCAACCAGATGCCACTGCAGAAAATCCTGATTCGTTGGTTGCGCCGGTGTTTGGGGCATGCCATAGTCCGGTTCCCTCTTCTATGGTTCCGGTTGTTTTCATTTTGCCGCCGGCATTGTTCGAACTTATGGCTGCCTCTTCGAATCTGCCTGATAAAGAAAAACCTGTTGACTGATTGCCCTTGTGCCGAATCCTGGCAGACCGATCGGCCAATTCTGTAATAGCATTCACTGAGTCAAAGAAATACGGTTTTCCATTGATTAAAGTAAAATTTGAGGTTACCGGGTTTATAAATATCTGCATAAGTTCCCACATGTCATAGGGAAGGCCGGTGTCCGGATTTAACTCTCCTCCTAAATAAGCTTGCCAGGTAAGCGTAAATACCGGTCCTTCAAGATTATACGTTCCCGGGTGGGTGTTGCCTGATGTAATTACACCCTCCACCCAATAATGGTCAGGATAGTCAGATTGTCCGATCCATTGAAAAGGCAGATTAATGGTGTTATTGGGATAGTTTAAAGTGATGACTAAAGTTCCATCGCCATCAACCCAGTGTTCATACCAATAATCGGTCACAAGAAAATCGAGAAACCCGGTCAGGTTTAAACCATTGATAAGATCCGGATTTACCGTTGCAGTAGCTGTCTGGAAGCCACCACCCAGTGTGGCATCGCTGACCCACTCCCCTGCAAAATCCTGAATCGGGAAAACAAATTCTACGTGAAGATAATCCCTGAGGTCCTCAAGGTCTTTGCGAGTTGGCACATACCAGCCTTCCGGGCAAATTCCTCTTGAATCATTTACTACTTCCCAAGAGTAAATCTTCCCGTAGGTATTATCATTGCCAGGATTATGGTCGTGTGAAAAGTGGATTATCATCCCATCAATATTCAGCAATGAATCAAGGCCTGTCGCATCGTGAATGGGATCACCATTACGGAATCTGCCAGCCCTCAGACTCTTGGCCATCCACCATCGATCGCCTATCTGAACGGTTTGATACACATTGCCGTCAATATCGGTTACGGAATCCGTTTGATTTAATATGAGTTCAATTCCAGGTGATCCGGGAGAAGGAATTGGATTACGGCCTTTTGAATCTGGTCGTGAAACGTTTATTGTGTTGCTTTCAATTTGCAGTCGGGAGAAATCCTTTATTTCAAAAGAATTGCTTTGATCCACGATGGCAGGCTGAATTATGTTCTCGCTGCCGCGTGTGTTGAAATTAACAGCCTCTGTTTGAGCGTAGGTGGTATTACTGATGCTGTAAAAAGCAAGGATGAGAAGCAGGGTAAAGAGTTTTGTTTTCATAATGAGGTTGGGTTAATGAAGTATGCTATGCGCTGATTTTAAAAGTAATTAAATATGGTTTGATGCTGTATCGCAACAGATTGAGTTTGGGTTTAACCTTGTTCTTAACAGATGCAAATATAACTTTAATGGATGAAATGTTTATGTTTAATGGATGATGGATCCCGATAGCTATCGGGATGTATTATGGAAAATGTATGCGGCGCTGATAACATGAAACATTTTCCATTTTCCATCATCAATTTTCCATCCCTAATACTTCACCATTTTCCTGGCAACGCGCTGATGGCATGTTGAATAAAGCTCCACAATGTAAATTCCCCTTGCAAAGCCGGTGGTGTTAATGCGTAAGTTCTCCTGACCTTCCGCATGCACCGAAGCCATTTGCTTTCCAACCACATTTCTGATGACGACAGCAGATAAAATGCCATTGGCCTCAACCGTAATGTAGTTGTTGAACGGATTGGGATAAAGTTTAACACTGCTGAGCAATTCCCGGCTTACGATATTCACAAATTCAAAGGTTGCCGTTATATCCATGTCATCCGTCACTACGATGGTTTCGTTGGGATCGGTTGATTCCAGGTCACCGCTCCATTCCAAAAACAACCAGCCTTCGTCTTCAATGGCTGATAATTCTAATACGGTTCCTTCATAAACTGTAATGGGGTTTGTATAAGTTTCGCCATTCACTTCAACAACACCGCTTCCCTCAATGGTAATGGTAACCGTAAATTGTTCCAGCTCATCAAACAAAGCGCTTAACGTGAGATTGTCATCCGGCATAATGAAAGAGTAGTTGGCATTGGTGCTGACAACATTGCCATCTTCATCATTCCAGCTAACAAATTCATAGCCTTCATTGGCTTCAGCCATAACCGTTACATTTGATCCTTCGGGGAAGAGCCCTGCGCCGGAAACACTTCCGCCATATTCCGGTTCGGCAATAAGGGTTAGAATATAAACCGGAGTTTGTTCTGGAATAAAGTTGGCTGTTAAAGTGGTATTGCTTGCTGACATGGTGTAAACCAAAATCGGTGAATAACTGATGGCTACTCCGCCTTCAGTCCAGTTCAAAAATTCGAAGCCTTCGCTGGGTGTAGCTGTGACCGTTACCTCTTCGCCGACAGGATAAAAGCCGCCTCCTGAAACCTCGCCGCCATTAGCGGGAACAGCAATTAGCTCCAACTCATACAAATATTCCTCAAAAACTGCAGTCAGTAAAAGATCATTAGCCTGCATATTGAAAGTATACATTGCGCTGGTGCTCACCACATTGCCGTTTTCATCATTCCAGCTTACAAAATAATAGTTGGTATTGGCCTGGGCTGTTATGGTTACTTCTTGCCCTTCCGGATACATACCCTCTCCTGATACCGTGCCGGAGTTTTCAGGGCTGATCTCAAGGCTTAATGAATAGAGTGGTTCAAAGTTGGCTGTTAAAATAGCATTGTTTGAGGGCATGGTGTAGATGAACTGGCTAGTAAGACTGATCACGGTTCCGTTTTCATTCCAGTTCAAAAAGTCAAAGCCTTCGTTGGTTGTGGCTGTTACCGTAACTTCTTCTCCGGCAGCATATAAGCCGCCTCCGGTCAATAATCCTCCTTCCTGGGGATTTGATACTAAATTCAACTCAAATAATTCCAGCCCGAAGTTGGCTTTGAGGCTAATATGATTGGCAGGCATGGTGTAAACAAATGAAGCGGCAGAACTAATCAGTGTTCCCTCAGCGGTGGTCCAGCTAATAAAAGGCCATTCAGGATCGGTTTGCAGTGCATTTAAAAGAATGCTCTGGTTCTCTAAAAGATAATAAGTGCCTGAATCGGGCAGGATGCTTCCGATGCCCTCAACAGCAAGGCTGAGTTCAAACTGGGGCTGTATTGTGGTGACGAAAACACATTCAATCCAGGTATCTTCCTGGAGATTAAGAACCAGCGGGTTGCTAAAAAACTCATCGTCGTTATTCACTATCCACTTCTGAAAAGCGGATCCCGGTTCCTGAAAAGCATAGATCATATGCTCTCCCTTGTTTGGAAGATGAGCGCCCTCTTCAGGTTCGGTTTGGCCTGTGCCGGTAACCTCAATGTTTAATTCTGCAAAATGATAATAGGGTTTGATCCATTCGCCTCCGTTGGAAGTATTAATGCCATCGGCATTGAAATAACCTCCGTATGTATAGTTTTCCAGTCCCAGGTCTTGTAGTAATCTGCCGGGCAAAGGAAAATGCAGGGGTGTGCCTCGCTGCAGCAAATCGCGGCGGCGCATATCGCAAAATGAAATGAGGTAGCCGTTGTGGAAGAGTTCAATGTCCCTTTCATAAAAGATTGCATTCAGTACATCATCCAGGTTGGCGGCAACATTTGGAAGATTACCGCGACTTTTACGGGGCAGGGTTGGATTATTAAGGATTGCAGCAGCGCCGCTTACATTGCCTGTGCGAGCCATTGCTTCGGCTTTTAACAATTCATTTTCATAGGCTCTGAACTCGCGCAGCGGACCTATTGATTCTCCCATATGAAGCCCTTCGGTGCTTGTGGTAGGCGGATAATCGTAGCGGCTGTGCCTGTAATGGCTGAAATGATAACCACCTCTGTTGGCAATGAAATTATTTGTTGGAAGAAACTGAAAATCATTGCTGAAGCGCGCATCTGTTGTGCTTGCCTGCCCCGGTTGCAATCCCGGGTGGACTTGTGGTGGTGGAAGGGGTAAACCATTATTATTCGTTGGATAACGTACAGGATACTCAGTATCCAGTAAGTTAAGCACACGGCAATCAACACGGCCCCAACCTGGTTGCCTCAGGTACTTTATGTGTAGATCCCACCAGGTACCCCCATCCCAGGGGAAGCCATTGCCAAGTGGGGCAAAGTCTGTTGTAATGCCATTGTTTGCAAATCCAAGCACATCCGTCCAGTTATAAAGCGCTGTCTAGCCAATGGTATCGTTCTGATCCTGATTTCTTGCGCCCAATGCGAGGAAACGTGCCGCATATGAACTGGCAAGCTGTTTCATATAGGTATTGTTGATCAGCATGCCGTTTACCACGTTGTACCCCCAGCTGAATGAATTGTCTGTGCAGATAGCAATGGCTTCTTCCAGGTCGGCTATGGCAGCTTCGAGCACATCCTGCCAGGGCTCAAGATCAAAATCTTCAATTTCGGAGTTGTCCTGTGCGATCCAGGCCTGATCAAAAGTAAGCCCGATCTGACCAAGCGCCAAACCCCTGATCAGATACATGGTAGCAGCAACTTTTGCATTATCCGCTCCTCCAGGGCCAATTTGCAGATTCTCCTCTTCAAGGGCATATAATACATCATTAAGCTTGCTTACCAGATTGTACACTGACCACCAGAGATCAAGGGTCATATTACCATCCCCAGGATACCAGTAATAGGGCATATTATTCCATGGAGTGCGTGGCTCTTCTGAAGAATCCCTCCACGCAAAATTACCCCAACTTGCAGTGCTGTGGTCAGCCATCACATCTGCTGTCATTCCAATATTATATTGTTTTATGGCCTGCCAGTAGTCCAGGAATGATGATGATGCAATGGAAAGCGCCGTTGTCTCATCTATTGCCGGGGTTGTAAAACTTAACTCCTGCCCTGAAACAGTGCCAGCACTGTTCTTTGCATATGCTTTGTAATAATAGGTTCTTGAAGGCCGTGTATTTAATGTGCTGCTAAACGCCCCAGTCCCGGAGCCATTATATGTTCTGTGATCAGAAGTGTCAGGATTTTCGTTCAGCGCCCAGTAGAACCAACGGTTCGAAACCGATTCACCTCCATCATTTGTTACCTCTCCATTAATTACTGCTGAAAACTGAGTGATAGTATCTGCCGGCAAAGTGATTACTGAGGGAACTTGTAAATTATCAGAGGTATTTTTGATACAACGTAATGAAATTGCAACATTTCTTGCCAAGCTATATGAAACACCTAAAAGTTCTTCATTATGCCAAATGTAAGCATTAAAGATATATTCTGCTGAGTATTCAGTGCTTGAGTACATAGAAAAGCGTTGTCCCAATGCGGTAAAACTATGAATTGGCTCGGACCAAGGATAGAACCATCCAGCAGGTACAGCTGAAAACCCCGATTCATTGGTTGCACCAACATTTGGGGCTAACCACAGGCCCGTTCCATCCTCAATGGTACCGGTTGTCTTCATTTTGCCCCCTGCAATATTCTCCCAACCCCCATTAGGGTCCAGTGTATCGCGCAATTCAATCAGGTCATCATAAGTAGGCATATACCATCCTGTTGGGCAGACATTCCGTTCGTCATCAGCAACATACCAGGTATAGAGTTTGCCGTAAATGCTGTCATTGGCTGGATCGTTGTTATAATAAAAGTAGTATTTAGGCTCATCCAATCCGAACAGTGTGTCAATACCTGTTCCATCTTCAATGGGATCGCCATTGCGGTATTTTGTGACCTTCAGGTTCTCAGCCATCCACCAACGATCGCCTATTTGAACGGTTTGATACACATTGCCGTCAATATCGGTTACGGAATCGGTTTGGTTTAGCATGGGTTCCAGTTCGGTATATCCGGGAGACGGAATTAGATTACTAACATAAAAATCTGACGGGGAAGCGTTCAATCTGTCGTATTCCATTTGCTGTTGGGAAAAATCCGGTATTTCAACTCTGCTGCTTTGATCCAGGATGGCAGGCTGAATTATGTTTTCGCTGCCGCCGGTTTTGAGATTCAAAGTCTCTTTTTGAGCGTAGATGGTGTTGCCGGTGCCGCAAAAAGCAAGGGCAAACAGCAGGGTGAAGAATTTTGTTTTCATGATGTGATTGGGTTGTTGAAATATGCTATGTGCTGATTTTCAAAGTGATTGAACCTGGCCAAATGTTGTGTCGGTGGAAGTAGAGTTTGCGTCAAACTTTGACCTCAACAGTTGCAAATATAGCTTTAATGGTTGAAATACCAATGTATAATTGATGATGGAAAATGTATTATGGAAAATGTATGCGGTGCTGATAACATCATACATTTTAAGACCAGAAACCGCTCAATGATAATTTCTCGCATCGCTCTTGGTTATTTATGTTGAATGGATGATGGAAAATGTATTATGGAAAATGTAAGACACCTGACTTAGCTTCTCAAACACATCATACATTTTCCATTTTCCATCATCAGTTTTCCATCATCCTCATCTATCCCCAAAACAAATATCCATGCTTCTGGCTTTTTTGATCAAGGGATGGGTGGTGGGGACGAGTTTTAGTTTTGTGCCGGCTTCGGAAAGTTTTACCGAGGTAATGTTTTCACCCTGCTTGGCCACCATCATCCCGAATTTGCGTTCGGCAATCAATTCAACGGCATGGGCGCCGTATTGGGTGGCCAGCAGGCGGTCAACCGGTGAAGGGCTGCCGCCGCGCTGTATGTAGCCAAGGATGGTTTCCCTGGTTTCAAGCCCGGTGCGCATCTTAATCATTTCAGCAATGTAATGCGCCGCCGTTGTATTTTTAGGTTTGGAAATGCCTTCGGCAACCACAACAATGGAATAAGGTTTCTTTTGCCTTGCGCGTTTTTCGAGATAATTGCAAATGATCTTCTCATCATACTCAATCTCGGGAATCAGGATCACATCGCCACCGCCGGCAATGCCGCTGTAAAGGGCCAGCCATCCGGCATGATGTCCCATCACTTCAATCACCATGATGCGCTTGTGGGAATTGGCCGTGGTGTGAAGCCGGTCAATGGCTTCGGTGTCAATCCACAGCGCCGAATCAAAGCCGAAAGAATAATCGGTGCCCCACACATCGTTGTCAATGGTTTTGGGAATGCCCACAATGTTCAGGCCTGTTTCGGCAAGCTGGTTGGCCGTTCGTTGCGAACCGTTGCCTCCGATCACAACAAGTGCATCGAGTTTCAGATCTTTGTAATTTTTAATGATCTGCTCCACTTTTTCACCTTTGATGCCATTTCCGGTTTTTTTGAAAGGCTTTTCGCGGGAGGTTCCCAGAATGGTTCCACCAACCGTAAGAATACCTGAAAGATCGTGTTCAAACAATTCGGTGTATTCGTTTTTTATGATCCCTGTAAAACCTGATGAAAACCCGAAAACTTTCATCCCGTATTCGGTGATGGCTGTTTTACCCACGCCACGGATGGCGGCGTTCAGACCGGGGCAATCGCCGCCGGCGGTTAATATGCCGATACGCATTCCTTTGCTCTTATTTGCCATGTTTATTTGTGATACAGTGATGCAGTGATGCAGTGATACAGTATTACTGCATTACTGCATCACAATTTTAAACTTTAAGTTCCTCTCCTTCTGTTTTTGCAATAATGGTGGCGCCGCAGCTATCGCTCCAAACGTTTACTGAGGTGCGGAACATATCCAGTATGCGGTCAACGGCCAGGATCAGGCCCACGCCCTCAAGCGGCAAGCCCACGGCCGTGAGCACAATGGTGATCATTACCAATCCGGCCATCGGGATCCCTGCAGCGCCGATGGAAGCCAGCAAGGCAGTTACCACAACAATCATTTGCTGCAGGAAACTAAGTTCAACACCGTAAGCCTGCGCAATAAACATCACTGCCACACATTCGTACAGGGCGGTGCCGTCCATGTTTATGGTAGCGCCCAGCGGAAGTGTGAAGCTTGTTACCTTGTTTGAAACGCCTGAGTTATTTTCTACCGCATGCATGGTCAGCGGCAAGGTAGCGCTGGATGATGAAGTGGAAAATGCCGTGATCAGTGGTGTTCGCATGGCCCCGAAATGCTTCAGCGGATTGATCCGCCCGAAAAACCTGAGCAGAAGAGGCAGTGTTATACCGGCATGAAATGCCAGCGCCAGGATTACCACAGCCATATACAGGCCCATGCTTTGCATAAGTGCACCCAGGTTGTCCTGCTCAGCTACTTTGGCAGCAACCAGCCCGAAGATTCCTATTGGTGTGAACCGGATAATAAAAAATGTAAGCTTCATCATCACCTGGAAAACGGCATTGAAAAATTCGGTAAGCAATTCGCCTGGCCGACCTGGGGTTCGTGTAATAAAAAACCCGAAAAGCAAAGCAAACAGAATTACTGAAAGCATTTGGGAATTATCAGAAAAGGAATTGAAAATATTTTCAGGGATGATCTTGATCAGGGTTGTACCCAGGGAGTCTGCACCAACTGAAAGGTCAACAGACTGGCTCAGGTTAAGATCAGCTCCAATACCCGGTTTAAAAAGGTTCACCAGTATAAGGCCCGTGATAATGGCAAGCATACTGGTTGACAAATAATATGTTATGGTTTTTGCGCCCAACCGGCCAAGGCTTTCAGCATTTCCTATATTGGTAACGCCTGATACTATGGAACTTAATACCAGCGGAATGATGATCATTTTTAAGGCCCGCAGAAAAATCTCCCCCATCCATTCAACAAGATACACATGATCGCTGAGGTAAATTCCGTATAAGACCGCAAGGATCAGAGCAATGAGTATCTGCCAGTGGAGCGCTATTTTCTTCATTATATCAGTTTGGTAAGGGTCTTGAGGCGTTAAAAGTAGAAAAAATCAGCGAACTGCAATGCGATGCTATCGCTCATTGCGATAGTATCGCTAAAAAATTGTACCGGGAAGATAGCCGGTTTAGCGATAGCATCGCCTGAAGCGATACTATCGCCAAAACCATTCACCAATATCCCTGGTTTTCTGTATTTTTGCACGATTATTGTATGTTTGCACTCCCAAAACTCAATTATGAACGACCATCTCAAAACCATTCTGCGCGACATTCGCGAGCTCTCCATCCGCCGTGGTATAAAAAATCTGACCATCGAAGAGATTTGTTATGAGCTTAACATTCCGGTTCAAACACTATATGATCATGTAAGCAACGAAACCGAACTGGTTGTCATGATCCTGGATCAGGAAAGAAGAAACCTGCAGGAAATTTTTGAGAAATATCCATATAACGGCGAAAATGCCATTGACCTGCTGCTTTCGGTCGGGCGTGAAATCAGCGAGCAATTCAGGGATGTCACACTAACCATCAGTCTTGAACTAAACCGTTACTTTCCGGAAATTTACGGCCACCACCTCGAACTCCGCACCAATTACATTTTTGCCAAAATAAAGAACAACCTTGAGCATGGCATCCGGCAGGGCAACTACCGCAGCGATCTCAGCACAGAGTTGCTTGCCCGCCTCTATATCAGCCGCCTGATTGATCTGCATAATCCTCTTTTGTTTCCTCCCGGTCAATTTTCTTTCAACATTGTTTTTGATGTCATGATTGATAATTTCATCCGCGGCATTGCTACCGAACAAGGCATCGCACACTATGAAACCAGGATAAAAGCGATGGAGTTTGTGATGAATTAAAGGCCAAATTTTAAAGGCCAAAGTCCAAAATTCAAAGAAACGAAATTCATGGGTTTAATTGATAAAACTATAATCCCACAAGCTCATCCTACGCTCACATATTGATTACTACACGATCATCAGGATTTCTATAAAGCTCCAGACCCATATTTCGACTACCATTCTGTGATGACCTGTTAGCCTGCTTTTCTTTAAACTTTGAGCTTTAGGCTTTGAATTTTGGTCTTCCTGCCTTGTACGTCTCTGTACAAAAAACTGCACGCTATCGAACACCTTTCTTTTTCTGATTTCAGAATCAAAAACACATCCATCTGCTATACAGCATGTTATGGTGATTGGCACGGTATTGGAATCTGGCCTGCTAAAACCACTGTATCATGGACAGAATCATTAAAAAGAAAAAATGGACCGCAAAAAAAATCGCAAGCTATGCAGGTATCGCAGCTTTCGCGTTTTTTATCATTTATCTGCTTTTCCTGCGCGACAATACTTCACGCCTGTATATTGATCCTTCAAGGCTAACCATTGCTGAGGTCAGGCATGAGCCGTTCCAGGAATTCATTCCGGTTGACGGTGTGGTTCAACCCATACGCACCGTTTTTATTGATGCTGTTCAGGGTGGCCGGGTCGAAGCAATTTATGTAAATGACGGTGCCATTCTTAAAGAAGGCGATTCTATCCTGCGCCTTGCCAACCCGAATATGGAACTGGATTATATGAACCGTGAAACACAGATGTATGAGGTAATCAACAACCTTCAGAACACCAAACTGAACCTCGAGCAACGTAAATTCAGCCTGGAAAGGCAAATCCTTGACATTAATTTTCAGATTGACAAGGCAAAAACTGACTTTGAAAGAAAAAAGAAGTTTTTTGCTGATGGCCTTGTTTCGCTCCAGGAATTTGAAGATGCCGAACGCGATTACAATTATTTAATGGGCCAGTTTGATATTGCACTCAGAACCCAGCGCCACGATTCGCTTTACACCATTTCGCAGCTTTCTCATATCAGCGCTTCGCTTAAACGTATGAGCCTGAACCTTTCCATGCTTCGCGAAAACCTTGAACACTTGTGTATTAAAGCGCCCATATCCGGTAGGCTTACCAGCTTTATGGCTGAAATTGGCGAAACCAAAACTCCCGGGCAAACCCTCGGGCACATTGATGTGCTGGAAGGTTTTAAGCTCAGGGCGCGCATTGACGAACGTTATATTAACCGCACTTTTATCGGACAGGAAGCCGAGTTTGATTATGCGGGAAGCAACTACCAGCTTGAAATTGACAGGATTTATTCAAACGTTCAGGCCGGCGCCTTTGAGGTAGATCTGCACTTTGTTGACGAAGTACCGGAAGGCATCAGAAGGGGACAAACCCTGCAACTACGACTGAAATTCAGCGGTTCAACACTGGCAACAACCATACGTCGCGGTGGATTTTACCAGGAAACCGGCGGCAACTGGATCTATGTACTGGAGGCTGACGGAAACTCGGCGGTAAAGCGCCCGATCCGAATTGGCCGGCAGAATATTAACTCATACGAAGTACTGGAAGGGCTTGCACCGGGCGAAAGAGTGATCGTTTCATCATACGACGCATTCGGTGGAAAGGACAGGCTGGTGTTCAGGTAGAAAATCCAAAATTCACAGCCCAAAGCCCAAAATTCAAAGTATAAAAGAAAGGTTGGCAATTTAAAAAACAAAAAAAATACAACTTTACCAAACAACCAATTAACAAATTAACCACTCCAGGCTTCGACAAGCTCAGCCACCGTAATTCCAACACTCCAACCAACTGCATCACTGCATCACAGCATCACTGCATCACAATAAAAATCTGAAATCAAATAATCTTAAATCTCACAAAAATGATCCGCACACAAAACCTCACAAAAATCTTCAGAACCGATGAAGTAGAAACAACGGCGCTTAACAGTGTATCGTTTGAAGTAAAAAAAGGCGAATTCGTCGCCATCATGGGCCCTTCGGGCTGTGGCAAATCCACTTTGCTGAACCTGTTGGGCTTGCTTGATAATCCCAGCTCAGGGCAATATTACTTCCTTGAGCAGGAAGTTGCCGGATTCTCCGAAAAACAGCGGGCCAACCTGCGCAAGCAAAACATTGGTTTCGTATTCCAGAATTTTAACCTGATTGACGAACTCAACGTATTTGAAAATATTGAACTGCCTTTGATTTATCTGGGCTACAGTTCATCAGAGCGAAAAAAACGCGTGGAAGAAGTGCTGGAACAAATGCAGATATCGCACCGCAAAAAGCATTTTCCGTTGCAGCTCTCCGGCGGGCAACAACAGCGTGTTGCAGTTGCCAGGGCCGTGGTTGCAAAGCCCCACCTGATCCTCGCCGACGAACCAACCGGTAACCTCGATTCAGCACACGGCGAAGAGGTGATGAACCTGCTTTCGGGGCTGAACCAGAACGGCACCACCATCATCATGGTAACGCACTCGCAACGCGATGCCGAATATAGCCAACGTATTATTCGCCTGTTCGACGGCCAGATCATCAATGAAAATATCAAGGCAAACCAGGCTGCGCAGGTTGTGATTTGAAATACATGTTAATTCCAATTGTGGAGGTAGAGACGCAATGCATTGCGTCTCTACCTCCACAACAAAAACAATCACAAAATCCATCAATACAATGAAAACCCTGAAAATCATTATTACCATTCTTATCTCCATAATTACGGCAAATGCCTGTTCCCAATGCCACCATGCAATAAAAGTTGAGACAGGATACCTCTATTTTATCGATCATACCATTACCATTGACTCAGATAATCCTGACTGGAAGGGCTATAAGCTGAATGACCAGCAGAATGGAGTTGACTTTAATATCATCAACGGGATCAGGTTCAGGGAGCACTACATGGCTGGTATTGGTTTGGGCTATCTGAATTTTGAAGGCATTCACGGTTCCGCAATGTTTGCCGACCTCGAATATGCTCCGTTGAAAAGAAAAATCAGTCCGGTTTTCAGCATCAAGGCCGGCTATAACCATATCTGGAACCAGTATGAGAAAGGTTCAGGAAGCGCACTGGGCGAGATTGGTGCGGGAATAAAATACAAGGCTAACAAAAAACTAAGCTTTCACATCCAGGCAGGCATTTCAAGAACACAGCAGGCACAGTTTTTTCCGGTGAGATTAGGATTTAGCTTCTAATTCCTAACAGGGCAATTTATAAACATTTCAACTTTTTCTGTATGTTTAAGAACTTCATAATCACATCATTTCGCAGCATGCTCCGCCATAAAAGTTTCTCGTTCATCAATGTGGTAGGTTTAGCCATCGGTTTAGCAGCATGTATCATTATTTTGCTGTTTATTGTTGACGAACTCAGCTACGACAGCTTTCATGATAATAGTGGCAGGATACATCGTATCACTGTTCATGGCGTTTTTGGCGATAATGAATTCAACAGCACCTATACGCCCGCACCCCTGGCCCAGGCAATGCTGAACGAATTCCCCGAAGTTGAAAAGATTACGCGGCTTATGCTAAGGCCGCAGCGATCGGTTCGGGTGAGCGATGAAAAAACTTTTATTGAAGACCGCTTTTTTTATGCCGATTCAAGTTTCTTTGAAATATTCAGTTTTAGACTTATTTCGGGTGATCCGGCAACCGTTCTGTCGGAACCCGGAAATATAGTACTGACCAAATCAACCGCCAGGCGCTATTTTGGGGAAGAAGATCCCATTGGGAAACAACTTGTGGAGGACAACCGGTTCAATTATATTGTCACAGGCATTGTTGAAGATGCACCAGCCAATTCACATTTCAGGTTCAACGTACTGGCAAGTTTCACAACGCTTCCCTGGCATGCCAATCCCAGTTGGTTCAACCAAAGTGCCCAAACCTACATCCTGTTAACCGAAAATGCTGACACGGAAAGCGTGAAGGAAAAGCTCAATCCATTTCTTTATAACCAGATTGGCGAACAATTAAGGCAGTTCATGGGAATCACACTCGAAGAATTTGCCGAATCAGGCCAGAGCTATGGGTATGACCTCCAGCCTGTTACCTCGATTCACCTGCACTCAAATCTGGATGGCGAGTACGAAGCCAACGGCAGTATCACCTATGTTTACCTTTTCTCAGTCATTGCATTTTTTATCCTGTTCATTGCCTGCATCAACTTTATGAACCTTTCTACTGCCCGTTCAGCTGTCCGTGCCAAAGAAGTCGGCGTGCGCAAGGTGCTGGGTTCGAATCGAAGCGATCTAATCAGGCAATTTCTTACCGAGGCGTTACTCCACAACTTACTGGCTATGTTCATGGCTATCCTTCTCGTAGAACTTAGCTTGCCTGTTTTCAATCAAATTGCAGGTAAACAGCTCTCTCTCAACCTGAGTCATGAGTGGTACATTATCCTGCTAATCCCGGTTTTTATTGTTATTACAAGTTTACTTGCCGGAAGTTATCCGGCCTTTTACCTTTCTTCATTTCAACCCCTTAAAGTGATCAAAGGCCAACTCTCGCGGGGAATGACAAAAAGCAGGTTCCGCAGCATCCTTGTGCTCTTTCAGTACAGTGTTTCAATCGTGTTGCTCATTGCCACTTTTATAATATTCAGACAGCTTCAGTACATCCAGCAGCGGGATTTGGGCTATGAAAAAGAGAATGTAATTGTTGTGAAACGGGTAAACGGACTTGGCTCGGGCATGCCAGTTTACAAGAATAAAATATTGCAGAATCCTGACATTATTCATGCCAGTTATTCCATAGATCTTCCGGGCGATGATTTTAGTTCTAATAGTATGGGAGTTACAGGCAGACCACTGGATGAGGTGAATATTGCAATGATGATGTATGCCGATTACGATTTTATTGAAACTTTGGGAATGCGCATCACTGATGGGCATTATTTCCGGCGTGCGTATTCTGGTGACTCACTAGGTGTTGTGCTGAATCAAACTGCCATCCGAAGACTTGGCATTCATGATTTTGAGACCGACCGGATTATCCTGCATGCCACACCACCACACGAGCACACCGTGCACAAGGTAATAGGTGTTGTGAGCGATTTTCATTTCGAGTCGCTACACAAAAGCATCCGGCCCATGGCTATCTTTCTGCTTCCTGAAGGCAACTGGGCCAACAGGCTTTCCATCCGGGTTCAGCAACAAAAGGTTAGCGAAACCATTCAATATCTTGAGCAAGAATGGCAAGCCATGGGGTCAGGACAACCATTTGAATACACGATGCTTGACAGCTCGCTTGATAAGTTTTACAGAAATGACAGGCAAACCAGGATTATATACACCGCTTTCAGCATTCTTGCATTCTTTGTGGCCTCACTGGGACTGTTCGGCCTGGCGGCCTTCACAACCGAAAACCGCACAAAAGAAATTGGAATTCGTAAAGCACATGGGGCTTCGGTTCGCAGTATTGTGATGATGCTTTCCAAAGAATTCACCCGCTGGGTTCTTTTAGCCAACATCATTGCCTGGCCTGTGGCTTATTTCCTGATGGATAACTGGTTGGATAACTTCGCCTACCGAATCAACATGCCGTTATTCAGTTTCGTAGCAGCCGGTTTACTGGCACTGGTCATCGCCATCATCACCGTTAGCTCACTGGCTTATAAGGCCGCCAATGCCAATCCGGTGGAGGCTCTGAAATATGAGTAAATAAGACAGGGTGCTATTTCACCTCGCTGCCGTTTTCAATCTTTCCGGCGGGGCTTACGAAGAATAATCTTCCTTTGCTGTCTTCGGCCATCAGTATCATTCCATGCGACTCAATGCCTTTGATGTTGCGTGGGGCAAGGTTCACAAGCACCGACACCTGTTTGCCGATGATATCTTCAGGTTCAAAAAACTCTGCTATGCCCGATACCACCATGCGTTGGTCTATTCCTGTATCAATCCTGAGTTTGAGAAGCTTTTTTGTTTTAGGAACTTTCTCAGCTTCCAGTATGGTGGCTGTGCGAATGTCCATTTTCAGAAAATCCTCATAGGAAATCTCAGGCTTGGATGAATTGACACTGCTGATGTTATTATTATTGGCCTCTTTAGTTTTGAGAAGTTTCTGAACCTGTTTCTCAATGGCTTCATCTTCAATCCGGCTAAACAACAACTCTGCCGGTTTCAGTTCATGCCCGGCTTTCAATAAATCGGGTTGGCCGGCCTGGCTCCAGGGTAAAACATCAAGGTTCAGCATGCGGTAAAGTTTTTCTGAGCTAAAAGGCAGAAAAGGGGCCGAAAGTACGGCCAGGTTCGCACAAACCTGCAGTGAAATATTTATGATCGTTTTTACCCGTTCAGGGTCGGTTTTGATCAGTTTCCAGGGCTCATTCTCCGTAAGATACTTATTACCGGCCCTGGCCAGATTCATCATTTCGGAAAGCGCTTCCCTGAACCTGTAATGTTCCAGGCTGTGCGAAACACGTGAAGGCAGGCTCTGGATGGTGGCGAGAACTTCCTCGTCAATGGCTGTCAGCCCGGCGGCGGCAGGCACTTTGCCATCAAAATATTTATGTGCGAGCACCAGGGTGCGGTTCACAAAGTTTCCAAAAATTGCAACCAGCTCGCTGTTGTTCCTTGTTTGAAAATCTTTCCAGGTGAAATCATTGTCCTTTGTTTCCGGTGCATTGGCAGTGAGAACATAACGGAGCACATCCTGTTGGCCGGGAAATTCTTCAAGGTATTCGTGCAGCCAGACCGCCCAGTTGCGCGATGTGCTGATCTTCTCGTTTTCGAGGTTCAGGAATTCGTTGGCAGGAACATTCTCAGGCAAGATATACGAACCTTCAGCCCGCAGCATTCCGGGGAAAACAATGCAGTGAAACACAATATTGTCTTTACCAATAAAATGTACCAGTTTTGTTTCTTTGTCCTTCCAGTATAATTCCCAATCAATCACCTGGTCGTTTCCGCCTTTCTCCTGCAGGGTATTCTGGTGTTCAGCCCATTCCCTGGTGGCCGAGATGTAGCCAATTGGGGCGTCAAACCAAACATAAAGCACTTTGCCTTTTGCTTCATCAAGCGGAACTTTAACTCCCCAGTCAAGGTCGCGGGTAACGGCGCGGGGCTGCAGCCCCTGGTCTATCCACGATTTACATTGCCCGTAAACATTGGTTTTCCAATCGTCTTTGTGGCCTTCCAGAATCCACTCAGTAAGCCAATCGGAATATTTATCAAGGGGCAGGAACCAGTGTTTTGTTTCTTTCATAACCGGCTCATTGCCACTGAGTACCGAACGCGGGTTAATCAGCTCCGTAGGGCTGAGCGAAGTGCCACAGTTCTCGCACTGATCGCCATATGCTTTATCATAGCCGCAATGCGGACAGGTTCCAGTAATATAGCGATCGGCAAGAAACTGCTTGTTTTCTTCATCATAAAGCTGCATGGATGTTTTTTCAACAAACTCGCCCTTTTCGTATAAAGTGGAAAAAAAACCGGAAGCCGTTTCGTGATGGATTAAATTTGAAGTCCGGCTGTAGATATCGAATCCAATGCCAAAACCAGCGAAAGATCTTTTAATGATCTCATGGTATTTATCAACAATTTCCTGTGGGCCAACGCCTTCCTGCCTGGCTTTGATGGTGATGGGCACACCATGCTCGTCGGAACCGCATATGAATACCACATCTTCCTTTTTCAACCGCAGGTATCGCACATAAATATCAGCCGGAATATAAACCCCGGCCAGATGCCCAATATGAACGGGGCCGTTGGCATAAGGCAAAGCTGCAGTTACCGTATATCGCTTAAATTTCTTCAGATGATCTGTCATACAAGGCATTGATTATTGGTTGTTTTTGAAGCCTGCAAAGATAGATATTTTCAAAGAAGCATAACTTTAGCCTCAATGCTGGAACATTTTGTATTTTTACCTGAGTTTTAATTCAGAATCATCCGGTCATGACAACTCCCCCATATCTCAGAAAAGGCGACAAAATCGGCATCGTCGCACCAGCCCGTTGGGTAAAGCCCGAAGAAACGGAAGCTGCCCTGAAAGTTTTCGAAAGCTGGGGACTGATGGTGGTTCGGGGAGAAAACCTGTACGAGCAACACCATCAGTTTGCAGGAACCGATGAGCAACGCACCGCTGATATGCAGGCTATGCTCGATAATGAAAGCATTCGCGCTATCATATGCGCAAGGGGCGGATATGGTACAGTTCGCCTGCTTGATCGCCTTGATTTCAGCAAATTTGCAGCTAAGCCCAAGTGGGTGGTGGGCTATAGCGATATAACCGCATTGCATTCACACATCCAGAGCCAATATGAAATTGAAACCCTGCATGCAGTCATGCCTTATGCGTATTCGCAGGAAAGCGATTGCGCAGCCTCATGGGAATCGCTGAGAAAAGCATTGTTTGGCGAAGATCTGGTGTATGAAACCAGGCCAGGTATGTTTTCAAGAAAGGGCCAGGCCAAAGCCGTGCTGACCGGGGGCAACCTTTCCATGCTTTACAGCATCAGCGGTTCGGTTTCGGAAACCAACACAAATGGCAAAATACTTTTTATTGAAGACCTGGATGAATATCTATACCATATTGACCGCATGATGCAGCAACTGAAAAGAAGCGGAAAGCTTGCCGGTTTATCCGGTCTGATTATCGGAGGTATGGGTAAAATGCGCGACAACCAGATTCCGTTTGGGAAAACTGCACAGGAAATCATCTCCGAAACGGTGCAGGACTATCGCTATCCTGTTCTGTTTGATTTCCCGGCCGGACATGACCCCCTGAACCTCAGCCTGATTCTTGGAAGAGAGGTGAGCCTCGAGGTGGGTGAAAAGGCTACATTGGCCTTTCTTCAGGTGGAACAGGGTGGAATCAGGAAAATGCTCCGAAAAAGTGTTTTCAGGTTATTGGGATTCACTTTCCTGCTCTTTGCTGCCATCTATTTGTTTTACTACTTAGCTATTAAGCTCTTGTTATAAGCTCCATGTCAAAAATTCAAAAAACCAGTAAATTGAAGATTTAACCACTTAACACCACATCACTCCAGGCTTCGATCCCGAATCGTTCCCCTCGGGACAAGCAACTCAGCCACCAGATCCCATTACTCCAATCAACCAATTAACCATCCCGTCCCGATAGCTATCGGGAGCTATCGGGAAACCAATTAACCAATTAACCAATTAACCAATAATCCCTCCACTCACTGCATCAAAAAATCGTAAAACTGAAATCCGAAAGAAAAATGGCAGAACATAATGAACTGGGAAAATCAGGCGAACAGATTGCCGTTGACCACCTGAAAAACAAGCAATACACCATTCTGGAAACCAATTGGCGTTCAGGGAAATATGAAGTAGATATCATTGCAGAAAGCAAGGATCAGATAATTGTTGCAGAAGTCAAAACGCGTACTTCCAACTATCTGATGGAGCCCGAGGCAGCCGTAACCAGAGATAAACAGCGGATGCTGATAAAGGCCGCCAACATTTATGTTCAACGTTACAACATTGACAAGGAAGTGCGTTTCGACATCATTTCCATTGTGATGTCGAAGGACCAGTTTCGTCTCAGGCATTTTGAGGATGCATTTTATCCCACCATGTAAGCGGCATCTGAAGTGCGCTTCTATTCGGAGTTAAAAATAAACACAGGCTTGTTAAAACGCGAAAGCGCCTTGCGTGTAATGCTTGGTGTAAAAAGCTGGGCAAAAAGATTACGTTTTCTGGTATTGAAGGTAATTATGCTGATATTATGGTTTCGCATATATGTTTCCAGTCCGTTGAAAATATCATCGCTCACCATAATTGAACAATTCAGCCTTTGCTCCGGGTACTCTTCTTTGAAGTAATTGCGCAAGGCATCCATTTTAACCGGATCCCAGGGCTTCTTTCTTCCAATGCTTACATGAACCAGGTGCAGTTTCATGTTAAACGGCCTGATCAGGTTGATGAGTTTGCTGATCGCAGCATAGTCGGAATCATCAAAATCAGTTGCATACAGTATGTTGCGGATTTTTGCGATCCCCTGATACGTAGCAGCCGCGGGGATGGTTAAAAGCGGCACTTGCAGTTTGTCAATCAGGCGGGAAGTGACACTGCCAAAGATGCCTTCGGTTTGCTCACCTATGCCGTGTGTTCCCATAATCACAATGCCGGGCTTGTACTTTTCATGCATTTCGATTATGGTATCTTCGGCAAATCCGTTTGCAGTGGTCACGGTAAGGTTGACTCCTTTGATATTTTTCTTCTTCATGTACAATTGCAATTCATGTACCAGTTCATGCAACTGCCTTTTCGCTCTGATCTCGATTTCCTCAAAGTATTTATCAAAGTTCACCTGATACATGTGGGCGCCTTCGTAAGTAGGCATTTCCATGACCGGTTTAAAAAAGGCATGAAAAAGCTTCACTTCTGCCTTGAATTTTGCTGCCAGACCCAGGGCATAACGGCAGGCATTTGCCGAATAGTCAGAAAAATCAACCGGCACAAGAATGCGCCGCACGCTATACATCTTTTTCACGAATTTTTCTTTCCCCTTGCCTGATACAGCCTGTACTTTTTCAATAATCCGCAAGGCCTGTTCAACATCCCTGTTCCTTACCTTTAACCTGACTCCGCCGCCAACGGCAGGCTGAACCACATTAACATTCGAAAGAAAACAATCAACACCCGAGGCTTCAAGTTGCGACTGAAGCAATAAAGCCCTTGAATAGGTGTGATAAGCGATGGTGGTGAGTTTGTCTTTCATAGCAGCAGTTTTTAAATTCAAGCATAAATTTACGGCATTTTCTTTACATTGCAATGGGTGGCAAAGGGTTTTTTATTTTAAACTGTCTCAAAAACCATATATCTTTATTACTTTTGCAGCCTAATTTTCACAAAATCAATGGAAAACAACAAAAGAGGCCAGGGAGGCAGAAAGCAGTCGGAAAACAAACCTGAAAAGCGATCATACAAAACTTCACGCAGCAGCTATCAGCCTGCAAAACAAGAAAAACCATATAAGAAAACAAAACCTGCGGAGCCTGACAGGGTAAAGAGAACATCCTACTCGTCCGATAAGCCCGAAAAACCTTACAGGAAAGATAAATCACCTGAATCAGGCCGGGATCAAACTGAAAGGTTCAGAAAAGACAAGGTTTCTGAATACGGAAAGGAAAAACCTTACGCTTCCGGAAAACGACCTTCCAGAGGCCGCGATGATAAACCTTCTTCATTCAGCAGAAGTCCAAAACCGGAATACAGCGACAGCAAACCTTCCGGCCTCAGGGAAAAGAGGACATCCTACTCGTCCGATAAGCCCGAAAAACCTTACAGGAGAGATAAATCACCTGAATCTGGCCGGGACCAAACTGAAGGGTTCAGAAAAGGTAAGGATTCGGAATTCAGCAGGGGCAAACCTTCCGCAGCAGGGAAAAGACCCACCCGACGCAGCGATGACAAACCTTCTGCATCTGGCAGGGGCCCAAAAAGGGAATACAGCGACAGTAGACCCACGGGATCCGGGGAAAAGAGAACCCCATATTCTTCCGACAAACCTGCCACCAGGAAAGCCCGCCCGGTTAAGGCCGATGAAAATGCTCCGCTACGACTCAATAAATTTATTGCCAATGCAGGGATTTGCTCAAGGAGAGAAGCTGATAAGCTGATTGAATCGGGTGCAGTTAAAGTGAACGGAGTAGTTGTAACCGAACTGGGAACAAAAGTAACCCCTGCTGACAAAGTGCAACTGGGCGATCAAACACTTTCATCAGAAAAACTGCGGTATGTTCTGCTGAACAAGCCGAAGGGATTTATAACCACCACCGATGACCCTTTCAAGCGCAACACCGTAATGAAACTGGTAGCCGAAGCCTGCCGGGAAAGAATATATCCGGTCGGCCGTCTCGACAGGAATACTACAGGATTGTTACTTTTCACCAACGACGGAGAACTGGCCAAACGCCTTACCCATCCGCGTTTTGGAATCCGCAAGGTATACGCTGTGGAACTTGACAAACCTCTTTCCAAAAAAGATATGGAAAGCATTGCCTCAGGAGTAGTCCTTGAAGGAGAAACCATCATCATTGATGAAATTGCCTATGTGGAATACGAGAAAGACAAAAAGCACATCGGAATACAGTTGCATTCGGGGCAAAACCGTGTGGTGCGCAGGATTTTTGAGCAGTTCGGTTACGAAGTCGTAAAACTCGACAGGGTTATGATAGGCAGTCTCACCAAAAAAGACTTGCCACGTGGGATATTCAGGCATCTCACACCTGCCGAAGTGCGCATTCTCAAGAGGTTATAAAAACACTAAAGTCGTTTTATTTCTGTAATGATCCCCGGCCAGGCTTCTGAAGGGATTTTTGCGCCTATGCAACTGATCACTTTCCCGGAAAGGATGGCTCCGGCCATGCCGCATTTTCTCAGGGGCATGCCTTTGTGTAAAGCATGAAGAAAGCCGGCTGCATAAAGATCACCGGCACCTGTTGTATCAACTACTTTGGTTGGAACAATATCAATCGCATATAAGTCATCGCCCGATTTTACCAGCGAACCTCTGGCCCCTGTTTTTACCACAGCAATTTCACATTGCCCGGCAAGTTCATTCGCGGCATTTTCAGGATCTTTTCCGGTGTAGGCAAGAGCCTCTTCTTCGTTGGCAAAAACAATGTCGACATAATCCCTGATAATACCTTTGAGGAATTCAAGATTGCTTTCCACCACGTTGTAGCTGGCCATATCAAGGGAAACTCTCAAGCCCTGTGATTTTGCCATTTTAACGGCAGTTTCAATCAATTCATGGTTTTGGGTCAGATAGCCTTCAATATGAAGCAGGTCGCAGGCATGGAATTGCCCGGCACTCAGGTCCGAAGCCGACAGTTCAAGGGCTGCGCCGAGAAATACTGCAAAGCTGCGCTCTGAGTCAGGGCTGATAAAAGCAACGGCAGTGCCGGTTTCTTTCTCTGACACCAGCAGTTGCGGCGCAATTCCGCTATTGATCATGTCATTATGAAAAATGCTTCCCAAATGGTCTGAACCAATCTTCCCGATAAAAGAGGTAGTATTCCCTAAACGGGCAAGGCCGTGAATGGCATTGGCCGCCGAACCGCCTGAGCTAATTTCCCTCTTCAGCGTTATTGTTTGCTCAAGCAACAAATCAATCACTTCGCGTTCAACATGTTTCATGCTTCCTTTCTGAATATTGGTTTCAGCTAGCAGGTCGTCGTTCGGAAGCATGATCAAAACATCTACCAGGGCGTTTCCAAGTCCGAGTATTTTAGCCATTTTCAGGGGTGTTTGTGTAATTTCTGCAAAGGTCTTAAAAAAAACGGGATCGGTAACCTGAGAATGTTGTATCTTTAAACCCCATCAGTTTATCATGCCATGCGTGGATTATTTGACGATTTTATATCGCTTTTTTATCCCAGAACCTGCTACGCCTGCGGAAACAGCCTGTATCGAAACGAAGAGGTTATCTGTTCGTTTTGCCGGTTTCACCTGCCCAAAACCAACTTCCACAAACAATCCGAAAATCCCTTATCAAAGGTTTTCTGGGGCAGGGTAAAGCTTGAAAACGTAAGCGCCTGCTATTATTTCAGTAAAGGTAGCAAGGTGCAGCACCTGTTGCATCAGTTTAAATACAACGGCCGCTATGAAATTGGGGTTCATCTCGGAAAGCTTTATGGAAGCGAGCTGATCGAAGAAGCAGCCTATCAGGATATAGAAATGGTAATTCCCGTACCCTTACATCCTGCAAAATTGAGAAAAAGAGGATATAACCAAAGCGAGAAGTTTGCGACCGGTCTGGCCCAGTCTATGGGAATTGAGGTGAATACAACAACGCTGATTCGAACTTATTCTTCCGAAACCCAGACACGAAAATCACGTTTCAAACGCTGGGAAAACGTAAAGGAGATTTTTGTGGTAAAAGATCCCGAAAAAATCACCGGCAAACACATTTTGCTTGTTGACGACGTAATTACCACAGGTGCAACCATTGAAGCATGCGCGATGCACCTGCTTGATCATGGCCAAACCCGCCTGAGTGTGGCTTCGCTGGCCTGCACATTACACTGATTTTTCTATACCTGAGTGATCAGGCGAACTATGGCCTCAATCCTTTTACTTTTGGCGCACCAGCAATAAAATCTTTCAGGTAAAACGGTTCAAAGTAAGCCAGGTCTTCGAAACGGGATTCGTTGTAATAAGCTGTAACCAACCCGGCCATGTGATTTGCTGAATTGATAAAACCCGGGTGAAAAAACCGGTTCTCTTGCCGGGAAAGTGTTTCAGCACACTTTTCGGCTCCGTCGCCAAAAAAATACAAAGGCCTTCCGGCAGGCAGGTCGCTGAAGGCTGCATCGTCAACAATTAATGCGGCTATTGGCTTAAGCGGATTAAGATGGATGTCATACACAGCAGTGAACACCTCCATGCGGCGGGCGTCAATCATCGGGCAAATCAAGGCGTCGTCGGGCAAATCGTGGTTGGAAGAAACAAAACCAGAAGCCATGCACAACAAGGTTTCAGGAGCCATAACAGGAATATCCAGCGCATAACCCAAACCTTTTGCAGTGGAAACACCGATCCTTAATCCGGTATAAGAACCAGGACCTTTACTTACGGCAACGGCATCAAGATCGGAATATTGAAACCCTCCTTCGGTCATCAGTTGTTCAATGAAAAGGTTCAGCACAGTTGAATGTGCATTCTTAATATCGCTTCGCCTTGTCAGAAAAGATTTCCCGTTTCTTAGAAGCGAAACAGAGCAGGCTGCCGTAGCAGTTTCTATGCAGAGAATTAATGACATGGTTTATCTTGTGGAGAATAATTCAGTCCGATCGGTTTTCTTTACCGCATCGCCATCTTTAAGCGATGTTGAAACAGCACGATAGGGGCCGGTTATCACTTCCTGCCCATCCTCAACGCCTTCGGTCAATTGAATATACATATTGTCCTGAATGCCTGTTTTCACTTCTGTAAGCCGCGCAAACCCTTTATCATAAACAAAAACATATTCCTTTAATTCCGATCCACGGCCTGGTTGACCTGAAGCGGTTCTCTCTCCATTTCCTTCTTTTGAGCCGGAATGACCAATTGTGTCGGCTCTTGCCGTAACCGCCTGTATGGGAACCGTGATAACATCACGTTCGGTTTTGGTTTGTATGTCAACAGTAGCCGACATACCCGGCCTGAAGGGCGTATAGTCTTTTACGTCTTCGCGCATCAGGTCGCTGTAGCTTTCGGGAAGAATGCGTATGCGCACATCAAAATTCGTAACCTGATCAACCCCAACCCCGGTGAGATTTGCTGAAGTGGCAATTGAAGTAACCAGTCCCTTGAATTTCCGGTTGCGATAGGCGTCTACCTCAATCAGGGAGGTATCGTTCAGGTTCACCCTAACAATGTCCATTTCGGCCACGCTTACGATTACCTCCATGCTTGAGAGCCTTGCAATGCGCATAATCTCGGTTCCGGCAAATTGCGAGGTTCCCACAACACGCTCGCCTTTCTCAACAGATAACTTTGAAATGGTTCCTTCAATCGGAGAAAAAATGGAAGTTTTGGAAAGGTTCTCGCGCGCTTCCTTAACCGAAGCCTCAGAACTCTTAACACTGAACTCTGCTGCTATAACGCTTTGTTCGGCTGCTTCAACTTCAGATTGCGCTACAAGGTAGCTTGCCCGTGCAGCATCATAATCGGCCTGGGAAACGGCATTCTGTTGCAACAGGGATTTTGTCCGGTTATATGAAACCTCTGCATTGATAAACTGGGCTTTGGTTTGCGCCAGGCGCGCCTTTGCATTTGCAAGGTTTGCCTTCTGCATGTTCAGCGAGGCAACTATCCTGTCAAAATTGGAGATATAAATCTCGGGATTGATTTTGGCAAGCAACTCCCCTTTTTGCACATAATCGCCTTCTTTTACATGAAGCTCAACCACTTCGCCCGATAGATCGGGTGAAAGTTTAACTTCTACTTCAGGTTGTATCTTTCCGCTGGCAGCCACAATCTCGGTTATGGTCCGTCTTTTGGCCTCTTCCACTGTTACCCTGGTTGCGTGCTGTTCGCCGATTAAACCTTGTTTTCTGGCCACAGCCAGTGCAACAATGCCAAGAATGACCACTCCGGCCCCTATCTTGAGTAATAACTTCTTGTTTTTCATCACAGAAAATTTCGTCAAAAATATTAAAGATCATTTAATGAGCAAATACGAACCCAACCGTATCGGCCTAAAATAACAGAAAGAAACCGGTAAATATTAAACTTTTACCGGTTAACGACTGATCTTCTTATGTATTCGGTTTACAGTGTGATGGGAATTCCCATATAAAAATCCAACACTTTGGTTTTAAATACATAGTCATATTTGGCCTGAAGCAGTTCGCTCTGGGCTCGTTGCAATTCGTTCTTGGCGTTATTAAAGTCAAGTGCAGTAAGCATTCCGACATTAAAGCGCTGCTCAGAATACTTAAAAGACTCTTCGGTAGCTTCTACCTTCTTGCCCGATGCGGCGTATTTTTTCAGTGAGGCAGTGGCATCGGCATAAGCCTGCTGAATGGTTTTGTTCAGTTGAAGCTTTGCCGTTTCGTGCTCGTACTGGGCATTTTCAATCGCAATTCTCGCTCTGTTGATATTGGTTCGGGTATACCAGCCATTGAAAATGGGAATATTTAACCTGAAGTCAATTGTACGGTTGTTGTTGTCTTCAAACTGATCCCAGAAAGGCTTTATCATGAAATCGCCGAACTGTGTGACATCGCTGTAAACGCGGGTTTGTGTATTTTCAACATATCCGATCTGAAGCGGAAAGGTCACCGGATCTTTTCCAATTTTTTGTGCCCCGCTGAAACCGGTACCCCATGATGCTACCATGCTTAATGTCGGGCTGTGTCCGCCGCGGGCAATGGCAAGTCCTTTCACTGCGCTTTCCACTTTCAGCCCGGCGCTCTGAATGGCCGGTCTTTTATTTACGGCGCTATTATAAATCTGCTCCGGAGTCATTGTCATGCTTTGGGTTTCGTATAATTCAATTTCAGGCCTGGCAATCTGAAATCCTTCGGCAGATGGAAAATCTAACATATGGGCCAGAAAAAGCAGAGATAAATCGAGGTTGTTGCGGGCCTCTATTACCCGAAGCTCTTCCGTGGCAAGCTGGGCCTCAATCATGAGCAGATCGCCCCTGGCCAATGTGCCGGCAGCAACAAGTTTTTCCATGCGCTGAACCTGCTGCTTTGTTACATCAAGCTGATTTACTGCGATCTCCAGCAACTCCTCGGCAAACAGTATTTGCAGATAGGAAGTTGCAATATTCAAAGCAATGTCATCCATAAAGTTGTCAGCGTCGAGTTTGCTGGCCATCAAATCAAGCTGGTTTTGGCGCAGGGTGTTCATCTTTTGAAACCCGCTGAACACAGTGAATGACGATTGGCCGTAGAAATTATTTGAACGCACCCTTTCTGTAGCAAACTGGTTTGTAAAACGGTCAATGGCCTGACCCCAGTTCCAGCCATGCGAAACGTAGGTGTTCAGGTTGGGCAGCATATTCAACTTGCTTTGCATGAGCCCGGCTTCGGCCATTTCAACCCCAAGCAGATACTGCCTGATCTGAATATTGTTTTTTAAAGCATGGTCAATGCAATCTTCCAGCGTCCAGGATCTTTGTGAATGCAAGGAAAAACCTGTCAGCATGAAAACACCAATGAGTAATAAGAACTTTTTCATTTTTAATTTTGTTAAAGGCAATTTAGAAAATACCTGATTGGTTGATAGTTTCAAGATATAATAAAACTATGCCAACTTCACAACACGCTGTTATTTAATTTTTTACAATTAACGGATTGAATCAGATTGTTCGCCTGCGCCCAAAAAGTGTTCAGTATTGGACACGCAAAATCAATCAAACATGCGTTTATTTGACTACCTTAGCTCGAAAACGTTACAATTGAACAATTATTTGAGCAAGAATATTTACTCTTTATGTTAACAATTGCGTGAGGTTTAAAAATATTGCTGATTTTTGAAGGCTAATCCACCATACGTTCCAAAAAATGAAAAAACAAATAACGATCAGAAAGGCTCTGGTAATTGTTTTGCTCTTGCAACAAATTCTGTCGGTCGCCTCCACAGGTAAAAATCCCTCCGCCGATATCATTCATTACGACATCCGGCTTGAGGTTCTTGATTTTACAAGCAAAAATATATCCGGCGAAACCGCCATTACTTTCAGGGCTGCCGCACAGGCAATCAACGAATTGACCCTGGAACTCCGGCAACTGCTCGTTGATTCGATATTTCATAACGGGCAACCCATTTTATCATTCAATCAGCTAAATGATCAGTTGATCATAACCTTGCCTTCAGCGGTTCCGGTTGATGATACCGCTTCGGTTACGATTTTCTACCATGGGGTTCCTTACAGCGAATCCTGGGGTGGGTTTCACTTCAGCGGACAATATGCTTTTAACCTGGGTGTCGGATTTCAGACCTACCCGCCAAACCTGGGTAAAGCCTGGTTTCCATGTGTTGATGACTTTTTTGATCGTGCCTTATTTGATATCCGTATCCGCGTGGCCGAAAACAAACAAGCCATTTGCGGAGGTTTGCTCCAGTCGGTTACCCCGCATAACGATGGCACCCACACCTTCCACTGGAAAAGTGATTTTACCATCCCCACTTATCTTGCTTCCTTCGCCATTGGCGATTATGTTGCCGTGAATGACACTTTTTCCGGCATGGAGCGCGAGGTTCCCATTAACATATACGTGCGTCCGGCCGATGAATGGAAAGTAGCCGGTACTTTTCTGAACCTGCATCAGATCATGGCCAACCTTGAAAACAGGTTCGGGCCTTATCCGTTTGAGCGCATCGGCTATACCGGCACAGCCCTGGGAGCCATGGAGCATGCAGGAAATATTGCCTACCCACAAACACTTATTAATAACTCCCTGAATTACGAATGGTTATACACCCATGAAATTGCCCATATGTGGTTCGGTAACAAAGTTACCTGCGCAGGACCCGGCGAAATGTGGCTAAACGAAGGCTGGGCGGTGTGGAATGAATTGCTCTACCGCGAAGACCTTTACGGATCTGACATTGCACTGGCCGAACAAAGGGCAAAACACAGAGAGGTGTTACAATATCTGCACACTCCTCAGGGCGACGGAGCCTATTATGCGCTCTACAACATCCCTCCGGCACATGTTTATGGGAAAACGGTTTACCAGAAAGGGGGTCTGGTGGTGCAAACATTGCGGCATTACCTCGGCGACGATCTGTTCTTCCCGGCCGTACAGTTTTACCTCGACACCTTTGCCTACCACTACGCTTCAACTTATGATCTGAGAGATGTTCTTTCACTACACAGTGGCGTTGATCTCACAGGGTTTTTCGACTCCTGGGTGTTTGAACCGGGATTTCCGCATTATTCAATTGATTCATTTTATGTGGCCGCTGAAGGAACAGCGGTTTTTGTACGCCAGCGTGGGAAAGGGCGAGAATTCATTGGTGACGCCAACATTGTTGAAATCAGCTTTATGGATGAAAATTTTCAGGTTTTTACTGATACCATGTTGTTTAACGGGCAAACCGGAAGCAAGGTTTTTCAACCTCCTTTTCAGCCGCTTATTGCCATGATGGATTTTTATGAAAAAATCTGCGATGCAAGTACTGATCGTACAAAAATGATCGGCAACCCGGGCACAGTCGTTTTCGAGGACACCTTTTCAAGCCTTCTGGTTCATTCAGTAAATGACACGGCTTTTGTACGCATCACACATAACTGGGTTGCCCCCGACCCGCTGAAAACCCCGCAAACCGGATTAAGGCTATCCGATTACCGCCACTGGCATGTTGATGGCATTATTCCTTCCGGCTTTGATGCCGGCCTCAGTTTTTCTTATCAACGTGCAGGCTTTCTTGATGATAACCTGCTCCTAAGTTCAGCCGATTCGCTTGTGATCCTTTACCGAGCTTCAACAGCCGATGATTGGACAGGCATACCCTTTGAACGCTATGGCGCCTGGCATGCAGGCCAGATCAGGCTGGATACATTGCGGCTGGGTGAATATACCCTGGCAGTGTGGGATGCACAATATTTGGGGATAAAAAGCCCGGAAAAGATGCCTGATAATCGCATTCAATGTTACCCAAATCCCGGCAATGGGAAGATCACCATTACATGGGATTTGCCATCGGTACTGCGTATACAGATTTCCGACATCAATGGGGCCATAGTTGCCGATTACAAGCTAAACAGCTACCAGGAAACTGTGGTTTGGGACACAGGAAAACTAACTCCCGGATTGTATTTCATTAATTTGCTCACACTTGACAATTTTAAAGCCGGCACTGCCAGATTTATACTTACCGAAAGAAAATAAAAGACACCATGCACCCGTATCTTCAACCTCTTCAAAACATGCTGACGCAGGCTGCAAACCCTGCCGATGCGGCATCAATGAAAAAATATATGCTCAACCAGTTTGAGTACTTTGGCATCCGGGCACCAAAGCAAAAAGAAATCAAACGTGTTTTTTTCAAAACGCATGGCCTGCCCGATCCGGGTGAATTGCCGGAAATGGTGAAGGAACTCTGGAACCAGCCCCAGCGTGAGTATCAGTATTTTGCCATTGATTTGTGTGAAAAACTGCTGAAAAAAACAGATCAGGAAATTATTGGCCTTATTGAGTTTATGGTGGTAAACAAATCATGGTGGGATACAGTTGACTGGCTGGCCAGCCATCATACAGGGAGCTATTTTAAAACCCATCCTCATCTGATCTGTGGAATAACCTCCGCATGGATGGAGTCGGGAAATATATGGCTGCAACGCACCTGTATTCTTTTCCAGTTGAAATACAAGAGAAATACCGACGAGGATTTGCTATTTGAGTATATACTGAGACTGAAGGACAACAAGGAATTTTTTATCAGAAAGGCCATTGGCTGGGCGCTGCGTGAGTATTCAAAAACTGCACCGCATAAAGTGGTCAACTTTGTTGAAAACACTGCATTATCGGGATTAAGCCACCGGGAAGCCCTGAAATGGCTGAACAGGAACAAAACCGAATGAACAATATCAAGTCCATACCCGTAAGAACCTGGTATCTTGAAATGAAGGAACCGCCACACACGGTTTTCCCGACATTTTCATTTGACACAAACGTTGTAAGAGCCTATAAACCAACTGCCTCCTTTTATCAATATCTTTACACCCAGGTTGGAAAGGGATATTCATGGTATAATCGCCTGATTATGTTCGAAACGGAACTGCAAAACATTATTCACGACGATCGCACAGAGATTTATGTGCTTTGGGTCGGAGGAGTGCCGGCGGGGTTCTGCGAACTGGACCGGAGAAACCCGAAAGAAACGGAGATTGTTTACTTTGGCTTGTTGCCTGAGTTTCGCGGGCAGGGTTTAGGGAAAAAATTCCTCGACTGGACGGTGCATCAGGCCTGGGAGGGAAAGCCGGAAAGAGTCTGGCTGCACACCTGTGAACTCGACGATAAAGCAGCTATTCCATTGTATCTGAAAGCCGGCTTCATACAATATGATGAGCGTATGGAAACACAGCAGCTTATCTATCCAATGCCAAAAGTCTGATATTTCAACTCTTTTAACCCTTTTTAATAAAACCAGGAAAACCTGTATTCAGCTACCCGCTCTTGCTGATAGCCTCAAGCTTGGGCAGGTTGTGGATTTCGAGATGGTTGCCATCGAGGGAAATGATATCGTCGTCTTTGAATTTTTTCAACACCCTGATGGCGCTTTCTTTGGTCATTCCTGAGAGGTCGGCCAGATCCTGGCGTGAGATCGTCAGCTCAAACGGATTATCAAAATACACTTTTAAGTAAAGATAAAGCAGGGTTTCGGCCATTCGGCCGAAAACATGTTTTTGGGTGTAACAGGATATTTTCTCAAACAAATCAATTGCCTGACTGCTGATTTTGACAATGAATTCGCTTGCAAATTCAGCATTTCGCGACATCAGTTGCTTCATTGTATTAATATCAATCAAACAGGCCGTTGTGTCTTCACAAGCCATTGCTGAGTAATGATGGCGATGGTCAATAAAGGCACCCGGAACATACAGATAGTTAACAGGCCGGGCCAGACCCAGAATGATGTTGTGGCTATTCTCATGCTCAATATACAACTTTACCAATCCTGAAGTAATACAGACAAAGTTATGGCATGGCGTTCCCTGCTTGAAAATGATTTCGCCGGCGTTATATGCAATGCTTACACGTTCACAATCTATCTGTGAGATCTCATCTTCCGTGAGATAATTGAAGATGTCTGAACGTTTTTTGCAAGCCAGGCAATTCGTTTCAAATACTTTGCTCATATCTGATTGGGGCTATTCTTTTGTTTTCAGTGACAAATCTAACCAAAAAAACTTCTTCTGGTTCAATCCGGCTGATTTATATCATTATTTAGTTGATTTATATCAATAAAAGCGGATGAATCTATCATCGCTGACTTTTATGATTATATATACATAATTGCTTCCTTTGTTCAGTAACACAACATTATTCGAGATGCAAACAGGTGCTTTGAGGCAAAAACTTTGGTTGATACCATTTCTGACTGTAATACTGATGTTTATAACATCATGCGAATATGAATTCATTGAAATTGATCAGCCCGACCCTGATGTGCCGGTTTCTTTTTCAGAAATCATCATCCCTATATTTTCAGCAAAATGTACGGGATGCCATACTACCGGGCGCACTTCGCCTGATTTAAGCCGGGATAATGCGTTCAATTCAATAGTGCCAGAATATATTGATACCGGAACACCCGGGCAAAGCAAAATCTATACGGTTCCCGCACCCACTTCGCCTCATGGTGGAAGGTATTCAACACAGGAAGCGGCATTTGTGCTCACATGGATAGAACAAGGTGCGCAAAACAATTAAAATTTAGAATGCAGATGAAGAAAATTACATTGTTACATTTGCTTATTATCCTTGGCCTTTATGCTTATCCGCAGGAAGAAAAGCCCGCTGACCGTCCGGTTAGGGCGCCTTTTGCCAGCGGCATGCTCATTGACAACCAAACTACTGTTATTCCGAGTGTAAAAACACTTGAATATGCGATACAACACAAATTCAGTCACATTGACAATGGATTTTCCGATCTTTTCGGGCTTTACGGCCCCGGGGCAAATATCCGCATGGCATTGAATTATGTGCCTTACAAAAACCTTCAGGTTGGTTACGGATTGAGCCGTGTAAACATGTACAGCGATTTTTCAGTAAAATACACCTTACTGGAACAAACCAGAAGAAATACCATTCCTGTCGCAGTGGGAGTTTTTGCCAATTTTGCAATTGACGGACGGAATAAGTCGGAGTTGGGCAAAAACTACCAATTTACCAATCGTTTTTCTTACTTTACACAATTGATCATAGGGAGAAGATTCAACGATTTTGTTTCCGTACAGGCAAATGCCAGTTTCACCCATTTTAATCTCACCGATATTGGTATTGATCACGATAAGATCGCGATCGGTTTTAATGGAAGGGTGAACGTATCTCCGCAATCTTCCATCATGTTTCAGTATGATATCCCATTGAAGATTAAAGGCATAACCGAGCACCGGGAATTTCTGAACCCGGCTAAGCCAAATATCGGATTGGGTTGGGAAATCCGCACCAGCACACATGCCTTCCACATTTATTTGTCATCATCGGATGGCATGATTCCCCAATACAATGCACTGTATAACCTGAACGACTGGACGAAGGGCGACCTGATGTTTGGTTTTTCAATTACACGACTATGGAGTTTTTAAAAACCTTATATTATTATACACAAAAATTCACACAAATGAAAAGAAAAGTTGCTAGCCTGTTGATGATTGCCTTCGGGGCGATGGTAATGATGGCTTTTGTTCTACCTCAGGATCAAAAAATTGGCGGCCCCTGGGAAATTCCCAATGAGTATAAGGAAAAAGTCAATCCACACAAGGGTGATGCTTCTCTTGACAGGCTTGGACGCGCCACCTACAACAGGCACTGCCGTTCATGTCATGGAAATGCCGGATTAGGCGATGGCCCTATGGCCAGAAACCTTAAAACATTCCCGGGCGATTTCAGCGATGCAAAGTTCCAGGACGAGCACACCGATGGAGAAATCTACTACATGTCATTCATAGGTCGCGACGAAATGCCCAATTTTGAATCCAATATTACCGATGAAGAAGAAAGATGGGCGGTGGTGAACTATATACGGGGAATGAAAAAATAATCAAGCGGTTTCAGGTAGACAGCGGCTCCGCTTACCTGATAAGAAGATGTAAATGTCAAAACAACAAAATGCCAGCTAAAGCAAGTCATACAAAACGATCCGTAATCAGGTATATGCTGCTGTGTTTACCGGTAGTTATTGCCTGGGTGCTTTCGGGGGCAGAAGCCAGAGAAAAAGAAAAGGCTGAACCGGATCTGGATGCTGACTCAAGAATGTGTCTGGAATGCCATAGCGCATTGCGCTACAATCTTGTTGACCCGGAAACCGGGGACGTTGTTTCCATGAAAATGTACGAGGAACTCAGGATTGACCCCTGGGAATATGTAAATTCCACACATGGAGGTTTTTCCTGCGTTGATTGCCATTCAATGGATTACGAAATACACCCGCATCCTATTGGAGTCAAATTCGAGCCAATGTACGGTTGCCTTGACTGTCATGGCTTTGGTGATCAGTACGCTGCTTTTAACTTTCATACCATCGAAGAAGAATTCATGAGGAGCGTGCATGGCGATCACTACATAGAAGATTTCAGCTGCTGGAGTTGCCATAATCCACACACTTACAAAAACACAGCCCGCCTTGGCGGCGCTATTACTGAAATTGTAGCTTACAACAACTCCATGTGCCTTGGTTGCCACGGCGATATCAGCCATTATGAAGTGCTGATTGAGAGGCAGCTTACCAACATGCTTTCAAAGCACGACTGGCTACCAAATCAGAGCCTGCATTTCCGCAAAGTAAGGTGCATTGATTGCCATGCCACAGTGCATGAGGATATTCTTGTTGCACATCACATAGTACCCGCAAATGAAGCAGTGCGTAATTGCGTTGATTGCCATTCAACCAATTCCATATTGATGGCTTCGCTTTACAAGCACCAGTTGCAGGAGAGGCGTAATAAATATGGATTTTTCAATGCAGCTATTACCAGTGAAGCATATATTATCGGCGCCAACAGGAATTACTATTTTAATGTGATCAGTGTGGTGATTTTTGGATTGGTGCTGTTGGGAATTGCCATACATGCAACCCTCAGGTACATAAATTACAGGAGGCACCATGCGAAAAAGTAAACGACTGTATCTGTATCCGCTATGGCTTAGGATCTGGCATCATGTAAATGCCGTTTTTATGGTTGTGCTCATTGCCACAGGCCTGAGTATGCAGTATTCCGATCCTGCCTATCCGGTAATCCGGTTCGATCTGGCCGTAAGTTATCACAACATAGCCGGCGTAGGGCTTACCATCTCCTACTTTATCTTCCTGGTAGGGGTTTTGTTTACTTCAATCGGAAGGTATTATGTTGTGAAAACAGAAGGGCTACTGACTTCTTTCGTGCGCCAGTTACGTTATTACCTGTTTGGCATTTTCAGAGGGGAGAAAAGCCCTTTCAAAGTAACTGAAAAACAAAAATTCAATCCCATTCAGTTAATTACCTACAATGTAACCATGCATGCAATCATTCCGATCACTTTTATAACCGGCTGGGCATTAATCTATCCTGAAACCATAGTGCTGAATGTGTTTGGATATAGCGGCATTATGCTTACAAGCCTGGTTCACAGTATTGCAGGCTTCTTTATTTCTATTTTTCTCATCATACATCTTTATGTAATCACCATAGGACCCAGCACCATCACAAACCTGAAGAGTATCTTGTATGGGTATCATGAAGAGCATGAACCCCATGAGCATGAAACTAACGATAATCCTGAAAAAGAATAGAATCGTAATACCACAGTTTATGAAAAACAAAATCAAATTTCTGACAATTGCCACTGTAATGGCATTCATCCTGGGGAGCATTTTGGTAACAAGTTGTACAAAAGAAGGCCCTGAAGGCAAACCCGGGCTAGACGGCCTGGACGGCAAGGACGGCGCAGAAAGCTGCAGTTCATGTCATAATTTCTCAGAAAACCTGGTAGCCATACTAAGTCAGTATGGAAACTCAAAGCATGCCAAGGGAGTCAATACCGACCGCAATGGAGAAGCCTGTTCCCGCTGCCATACGAGCATGGGTTTCAGGAATTATATCCACGACGGTACCACCAGCGACATAAGCAACCCTACCCCTATCAACTGCCGAACCTGCCATCATATCCATGAAACCTACACACTGAATGATTATGAACTGAGAACGACCGCAGCAGTTGATTTGGTTGTTGGTAACGGACAATACGATTACGGCAGTTCCAATATGTGCGCCCATTGTCATCAATCACGCCCGCTTGCGTTTTATCCTGACCCGGGAGCTGCTGACGTAACTATCAACGCCGGACTGGCCCGTTATGGCCCACATTACGGCCCGCAGGCTAACATGCTGGTTGGCACCGGACCCTATGAATTCCCGGGAATGGCATACATCAATTCAGCTCATTCAAACCCACAATTTGTAAACAACGGTTGTGTAACATGTCATATGGGGCCCGCTGCAGGCATCTGGGGTGGCGGCCACCAGATGAACATCAAATATACCACTGGCTCCGGGGGTACAGCGTATCAGTACAATGGCTGTCTCGGTTCGGGATGCCATAATTCGACAGCAGATGTCACCGCACTCATTAATCCAAACCGGACCGAGATTCAACAGCTCACTTATGAATTGAGGGATTTGCTTCAGGACAAAGGCTTGTTGAACGCTGCCGAATTAATACCGGTAGGAATTCAGGTCTCTCAACTGGATATGGCTGCCATTCTAAACTATAAATTCGTGTATGGCGATGCAAGTTATGGCGCCCATAACTATCGCTACACCAAGGCGTTGCTGGTAAATACGCTAGCATATCTGAACCAGTAGTTTTCCGGCTTATAACAAGCAGAATAAAGCAAAAAGCCATTCTTTAAAAGAATGGCTTTTTTTTACATTCACGGATCTGGCTTCGTCAGGTATCTGAAAGTCTTGAATATCCCTGGCCAGATATAAAAAGTCAGGAATATCGGAGATTCTAGAATGTCACCATTTTATCTGCCCAAACCACCAGGTTCACACAATCATTCATGGTGGAGATGGGGCAGGCTTCCGATTCATTAAGTTGCCGGGATTTCAGGCAGGTGCCGCAGGCCAGTATTTCACCCCCAACCTTCACAAAATTTCGGAGTTGCTCGTCAACATTAAATTTATCGTGAGTCAGGCCTTCACATTCCACAGCCTCGCCCATCAGGAAGACTTTTACCTCATGGCCAAGTTTTTTGGCGGTCACAGCAAACCTGAAAGCATTCCATGCTTTTTCGTACTCTTTGGTTTCGATGATGATTCCGATTTTCATTTCTTCATTGTTTGTGAGTTATCTATTTGGGCTAATGCGCTTTTAATTGTCAATAACCCTGATTCATTATATTTTCGGGCTCTTTTCAAAAAACCGGGCTTGGTGAAAACATTATTCTCTTCAGGTTGCTGATTATCCTCAGGTTTATCAGAATATTGACTTAGCTGTATAAGTGGTAAAGAGTTCCAATGCCATAATCCCGGCCAGGGAGTTGCCTGCTTTGTTCAGGCCCGGCGACCATACTGCAATTGATAACTCACCTGGCATAATGGCAACTATGCCTCCTCCAACCCCACTTTTCCCCGGCAAACCCACTCGATAGGTAAAATCGCCGCCTTCATCGTAAAGGCCACAGGTTTGCATCAGCGAATTGATGCGTTTGGCCTGGCGTGGTCCGCAAATGGTTTTTCCAGAACATGGGTCAACACCGTTGTTGGCGAGAAACAGTGTGGCACGTGCAAGATCGTAACAATTCATGGTCAGTGAGCATTGGTGAAAGTACAGGTCGAGCACTTTATCAACATCATTCACCAGGTTGTTGTAGCTTTTCAGGAAATGGGCCAGGGCAGCATTCCGATGGCCGGTGGCCTTTTCTGATGCGGCCACTTCTTCGTCGTATTCCACTCCGGGATTGCATGAACAACTCCGCACAAAACGTAATAAGTCTTCAGTCGGGCTGGGGTTTTCAAGAATCACACAATCGGTTACCACCAATGCACCTGCATTTACAAAAGGATTGCGCGGAATTCCGTTCTCATACTCAAGCTGCACCAGTGAGTTAAAGGGGTTGCCCGAAGGCTCGCGCCCAACCCTCTGCCACAGGGCATCACCTATGCGATCCATAGTCATGGTGAGCGTGAATAGTTTTGAAATACTTTGTATACTGAAAGGTTTATAAGCCTGCCCGGTGGTGAACGATTTGCCATTGAGCGTGCAAACGGCCATACCAAACTGGCTGATATCCACATTGGCCAGAGCCGGAATATAGCCGGCAACCTTGCCTTTTGCCAGCAAAGGCTTAACTTCCTGCGCTATTTTGTCAATTATTTCCTGATAATCCATTTTGCCACATGATATTGATTATTTGGTTCCTTCAAATTTTTTATGAATGAGTTTATCAAGCGAGTGCTTCCCGGATCCGTATATGAACAGAAAGACCGAAAGCATGGTCATGGCAAAATCGGTGCGGGCGGCATGGGCCATATACCAGAACCCATTTTCAAGCAGTATGGGTATTTTGGTGGAAACCATGGCGGTAATCATGATGATAAAGATAGGGATTACGGCCAATCTTAATGCAAGCCCCAGCAGAACCAGGGTTCCGCATATGATCTCAAATATTGCCACAAAATAAGCCAGGAATTCAGGATTGGCAAAGCCTATCTTTTCAAAACGGCCAACGCCAACAAGTTCGGGATAGAGAAATTTCTGTATGCCTTCGGAAAGGAAAATCAAGCCTACGATGAGCCGTGGAATCAATGAACGCCGGTCGTTGGAAACGGCGAATATTTTTTGTGCAATAGTATTCATGATTTTGCCAGAAAATGGTTTTGTGCAAAGTAACACATTTTGTGGAAAAGCAGATATTCAAGGCATATTAATCAAAATATGGGAATAAGGTTGGGGATTCTTTTCTATCATGTTGGTATTAAGGTTTAAAACCAGAAAATAAGGTTAGCCCCAACCCTATTCCGCTTGCGCAACTTTAGTAGCTACTGGAAAAGCAGATATTCAAAGCATATTGATCAAAATAAGGTAATAAGGTTAGAATTACTATTTTGTCAATTTTCTACTAAGGTTAAAACCCGAAATTGAAATTAATTAAAACCTTATCCTGATTTCTAAACCTTAGTAGCTACAAAATGATCCCGCCCCGAAGACAAAACCTTATTACCTTATTGAATCACCTCCTGCTCAAAGCAGAAGCATAACAGCGCAGATAACAGAGGAATTTCAGCAGTTTATTCTTTCTTTAATGTTGCCTGATAATGCTTTATAAACTCCTGGTATTCTTCATCAAAGCTCTTTGTTTTATGATGTTTGGGTTGGTTTAGAATGTACTTGCAGATTTTATCCACATCTGATTTTGAAACTGAAAAAGCAGCAGCAGCCTGTTGCCAATGAAACCGGCCTTTTGCAAGATCATTGTCATTTATGAACATTTCTGAGCTGTCTGCGACAATGCTTGCAAATCTTTCATCTGATAATCCCGGTGATCGGGAAACCAAAAGATGCATGTGCTCAGGATTTGCAAAAATGGCATATAACTTTGAATCATTGTTATTTACAATGCCGGTAATATATTTCTCAATCCTGTTTCTGTTTTTCTCGGGGATCAGAGGTAAGCGGTTCTGAGTTGTAAATACAAAATGGATGTAAATGTTATTATACTCTATTCGCATAATTGTGTTTTAATAGCAAAAATAAACACAATTTGTTATGAAGCATCCATAATTTTGGCTTGCCAATCATAATAAGCAAATAAAGTTGAAGATCCTTCTCTATCATGTTGGTATTAAGGTTTAAACCCGATAATAAGGTCAATAAAAACCTTATCCCGTTTCTGCAATCTTAGCAACTGATTATTAGGTTAATACAAAAAAACATCTGCTTCCCCAACCTCATCAGCTTTGCGAAAAATATACGGGGGGTTTGTCTGTGAAGGAAAAGAAAGAGGGGTAAATAGCTTATTCATAATAAGGTAATAAGGTTGGGGATTCTTTTCTATCATTTTGGTATTAAGGTTTAAAATCAGAAAATAAGGTTAATAAA
>ERZ869909.495-NODE-495-length-45838-cov-4.790870_pt1 | contig 45838 bp, 42 predicted proteins | sample MGYA00520892_ERZ869909 | MGnify/ENA primary metagenome ERZ869909 (study PRJEB32215, sample SAMEA104723947) | bioreactor metagenome | biome: bioreactor; feature: anaerobic bioreactor; material: water | place: China | collected 2015-03-12 ... | reverse complement strand
CCCTATCCTTGATTCTTTTATCGAGTATTTAATTGTTCCGGCCTTAGCGATTTCAACAGCAGGGTATCGGATTGGGTATGGAAAAGGGTTTTATGATCGGTTTCTAAGCGACCATCGCCCGAAACACGTGATGGGTGTCATCTATTCCTTTCAGGAGACCGACGCCTTTTCCCCTCATGAGCATGACCAACCCCTCGATGATTATTTTAAGGTGACTTTATGAACACAGCATTAATCGTTGCTGCTGGAACCAGCAGCAGAACCCATACTCGTTTATCCAAAGTACTGGTCCCCATTGCGGGAAAGCCTTTATTCATGCACAGCATGGATACCTTCTTGGATTTGGGATTCGATGTGATTTTAGTGGTTTCAAAGCAAGATTTAAAACATTTTGAAGCGTATCGAACCCCCCATGTTAAAATCGTTATTGGGGGAGAAACACGAAGTGAATCGGTGATGCTAGGGTTAAAAGAAGTTCAAACCCCGTATGTATATATTCATGATGCTGCTCGCCCACTTATCCACCGAAACATCATCTTGGAAATTGAAAAAAAGTTAGCGTATGTGGATGCGGTTGTGGTCTGTGAAAAACTTAGCCAAGCGCTCAAACGAAAACAAGGAAATGCCATGGCATCCGTTTCGAGAGATGACTATTTGCTCGCCCAAACCCCTCAAGCTTTTTTAACAGAGAAAATTCGGTATGCCCACATCCGAAACACAGCAGCCTTCGATGATGATATCGCACTTTATCAAGCGTTTTATCAGGAAGATAACATCCATGTCATCCTAAACGATAAGCCCAATATTAAAGTCACCTATCCAGAAGATTTGGTGATGGTCAAAAGCCTTTTAGAAGGAGACAGTATCATGCGAGTAGGACACAGTTTTGATATTCACCCCCTTAAAGCGAGTCGTCCGATGATTCTTGGAGGAACCCCCATTCCATTTGAAGCGGGACCGGATGGGCACAGCGATGCCGATGTGCTCTTTCATGCCATTGGTGAAGCCATTTTAGGTGCCATGGGTTTAGGCGATTTAGGCACTCATTTTCCAGATACGGATCATCAATACAAGGGCATATCGTCCACAATACTCATCAAGAAGATTATCGAGCGAATGAAAGATGAAGGTTATGAAATCGAAAACGTGGATTCAACGGTTTACTTGGAACTCCCCAAATTGAACCCGTATATCCCAGACATCAAAAAAAATGTGGCCAAGTGGCTTGAACTGGATGAACACCGTGTTAACATCAAGGCCACCACGTATGAAAAAATGGACGCAATCGGAAAACGCGAAGCGATAGCAAGCGAAGCCGTCGTCCTTCTAAGGAAGAGAAACTATGATTATTGATACCCCATTTGGACCTTTTGAATTGATTAAGAACCATCGTGAAGGGTTCGATTTACTGAAATTTACGGAACGCTACGTGGATGTGGCGTTTGATCGTTACATTTATTTAGTAGGAGACCTTTCTTCGGGTCTTTTAAGACTTAGAGGGTTTAATTCAGACCCCAAATCGCCAAACGGTTACAAACGGATTCCAGACTATTTAGCGGAATCGTGTAACATGAATGCACCTCACTATGTTTTAAAAAGACTTAAGCCATCCGCTATCGAATCATTTGAACAAAAGTAGAAAAAAGACTATACTGTTAAGTGAGAAACGGCTGGTGAGATGAATGGATCAAACAAAAGACATGGTATTAAAATTGATTGATAAGGTGCGACCTTATTTACAAAGAGATGGCGGAGACATTGAAGTTCTCAATGTTGAAGACGGCATCGTATACGTCAAAATGCTTGGAGCCTGTGACGGGTGTATGGCGATTGACGTGACGTTAAAACAAGGGATTGAAGCGTTACTTTTGGAAAATGTTCCAGGGGTAATCGGCGTCGTGAATGTGGATTAAATCACAAAAATGATGGGGTGGCACACCAGTGTCACCCTTTTTTCTATCCTTTTTATGAACAAAAGACCATCATGAATACGCTACCATGTAGGCAATAACGTCATGCATAAACCGGTGTTATGATATAATAAACCCGAGGTTATTGGTTATGAACGTAAACGATCGTATTCTTTGCAAAGTCACAGGCATACAATCCTACGGCGTGTTTGTTACCTGCGATGATTATTCCGGTCTGATTCATATCTCTGAACTGTCTGAACAATTCATTTCATCGATTGATTCTTATATCCGGGTCGGTGATGAAGTGGATGTCGTGATTCTGGAAATCGACGAAGCAAATAAAAGACTCAAACTGTCGTATAAACAAGCACACCCCATCCATCCGAAAATCACGAAACAGGTCAAAATTAAGATCGGGTTTTACACGTTGGATCAAGCATTGCCCCATTGGATAGAAAAACAAAAAAAACAGAGGTCATAAGATGGCACACATCGAACTAAACATTAAAGATGCGCGCTTGTTTTTAAGCGAGCAACCCGAATTTTATCAACAAAAAATTAAAGAGATTCATGAGACCATGCACGCCAAAACAAGCAAAGGTCATGATTTTTTAGGTTGGCTTAATTGGCCAATCGAGGATCGTCAAGACGAATGGAAGAACATTTTAAAAGCAGCTGAACAGATCCGAAAACAAAGCCAGGTGTTGGTCGTAATTGGAATAGGGGGCTCGTATTTAGGAGCGAAAGCCGGATTAGAGTTCCTCAAAGAACCCTTCCAAAAAGAAGCATTGGAAATCCTATTTGCTGGTCATCACATGAGCGGTCATTATATGGCCAATCTTTTAACCTATTTAAAGGACAAAGATTTTTCAATCAATGTGATCTCTAAATCGGGAACCACCACGGAACCGGCCATTGCGTTTCGCATCTTAAAGGACCTTCTTGAACAAAAGTACGGAATAGAACAAGCCAAAAAGCGGATTTACGCAACCACCGATAAAAGACGAGGGGCGCTTTATACGATGGCTAAGGCCAACCAGTACGTTACCTTTGAAATTCCTGACGATGTTGGCGGACGCTATTCTGTTTTAACAGCGGTGGGGTTGCTCCCGATGGCGGCAGCTGGGATTGATGTTTTTAGCATGATGCAAGGAGCGAAGGATGCGTATTGGCGTTATTTAGATCCCCAACTTGAAACCAACGAGTCGTATCTTTATGCAGCCACCCGACATTTGCTTTATCAATCGGGAAAAAAGATCGAAATGCTGGTCGGCTATGAGCCCAACCTCATGTTCTTAAACGAATGGTGGAAACAACTCTTTGGAGAATCTGAAGGAAAAGAAAACAAAGGTCTTTTTGTTGCATCAGCTTCCTTTTCTACCGATTTGCATTCACTGGGTCAATACATTCAAGAAGGGGAACGACACCTTTTTGAAACCGTCATTGATGTTAAAAAACCGGTAAACGATGTTTTGATTCCTGAAACAGCCAGTGATTTGGATGAACTGAACTACTTAAAAGGAAAACCTTTATCGTATGTGAATCAACAAGCTCTAAAAGGAACGATGATGGCGCATAAAGAAGGAAACGTGCCCAATCTTGTAATTTCAATTCCCACGTTTGATGCCTATACGTTTGGCTATTTGGTCTACTTTTTTGAAAAAGCATGCGCGGTTTCGGCTTACTTAATGGACATTAATCCGTTTGATCAGCCCGGAGTCGAAGCGTATAAGAAAAACATGTTTGCTCTTTTAGGAAAAAAAGGGTATGAAGACGTTCTTAAATAAAGGATTATCATGAAAATCAAGAAAACCACCTCACCCATCGAAACAGAAAGTCTTGGTTTTGAACTGGGGTTATTGCTTAAAAATGAACCCAAAGTGGTCATCTTGTTGGATGGCGACTTAGGAGCTGGGAAAACCACCTTCACAAAAGGACTTGCACGCGCACTTGGCATTCGTCAAGTGGTGAACAGTCCTTCTTTTACCTTGATGAAAAAATACACCACGCAAGATGGTTTTAAAACGCTTTTTCACCTGGATCTGTACCGTTTAGAAGGTCTTGGTGATGATTTTGATTTAGAAGAATACATCGATGGATACGGCATGATTGTTGTCGAATGGCCGTTTAAGGTTCCAGAAGTTTTGCCGAAAGATTATCTTTTAGTTGAAATTAAGAAACTCTCTGAAGAAGAACGTGAGTTTAAAATGACCTGTGTCGGTTATCCATGCAAAAGGGCGGTTCAAAGCATATGAAAAAACGATTGGTATTTGATGTTTCCACCCAATTAATGTTTGTTGGCTATATCAAAGGCGACCAGCTCGTGGATTATTCTATTCGCGTCGCGCTTCGTGATCATGCTAAATACCTTGTGGATCGAATCGATCAACTGTTGCAACGAAACAAGTTAACCTTAGAAAGTCTTGATGAACTCATTGTGGGGCATGGACCGGGGTCCTATACCGGAATTCGTATCGCGGTTACGGTCGCTAAAATGCTTGGGTACACCAAAAAAATTCCGGTTAAAACCATCAGTTCCCTCATGATGATGACATCCGGTTACGAGCGAAAGGTTGCACCAGCAATTGATGCGAGACGGGGCTCTGTTTTTACCGGTATTTATGATAAAGGAACGGTTTTGCTTTCTGATCGACACATGCTGTTAAAAGATTTATACGAACTTCCGGAATACCAAGGAGCCGAATTAATCTTCATTGATGACAGAAACTATGAAATATCCGCTAAACGGATTGTTGAACATGCCGTTTTAGTGAAAGACATCCACGCCCTTGTTCCTCATTATTTAAGAAAGACCGAAGCGGAAATGAACCATGATCAGACGCGCTAAGGAACAGGATGTATGGGCTATTTTTCGGATAGAAAAAGATGTCTTTCCAAGCCCGCTAGACCTGAAATTTTTGATTCAAGAACTTTCTGATAATCCTTATGCGGTTTATTTTGTGTTAGAAGAAAATCAATCCATTGTGGCTTATCTAGGATTTAGAGTGGTCGATGAACAGGCTGAAATGATGAATTTTGCGGTTTTAAAAGACTATCAGTCCCAAGGGTTGGGAACGAGATTATTGACCCAGTGTTTGAAAGAGTTGGCTCAAATGGGGGTAAAAATGCTGTCACTCGAAGTGAGGAGAAGCAACCATAAAGCGCAACATCTTTATGAAAAAGAGGGGTTTGTAAAATCCCATATCCGAAAAGAATATTACCCAAATGAAGATGCGTTTGTTTATGTTAAGGAGGTGAATGCCAGTGATTATCTTAGCCGTTGAATCGAGTTGTGACGAAACCAGTGTGGCCATCGTTAAAGATGGGAAAGAGGTCATTTCTCATGTTGTTTTGTCTCAAATCGATATCCATCAAACGTTTGGTGGTGTGGTTCCAGAAATTGCTTCACGCAATCACGTGCTTCACATTACACGCGTATTCGAACAAACCATCAAAGACGCAAAAATAACCGAAAAAGAGATTGATTTGGTGGCGGTTACGGAAGGACCGGGTCTTATCGGGGCCTTATTGGTCGGTATCAATGCGGCTACGGCCTTTGCGTATGCCCATTCGATTCCCTTAATGGGTGTGAATCATCTAATGGGGCATATTTATGGGGCCGGAATCGAACATGACATGACGTTTCCTGCGATTGCTTTATTGATTTCAGGAGGACACACGGAACTGATCCTCATGGAAAAACACATGCACTTTAAACGATTAGGAACCACATTGGATGATGCGATTGGGGAAGCCTATGACAAGGTTGCCCGTACACTGGGGTTGGGTTATCCAGGGGGACCTGAGATTGATCAACGCGCCCAACTTGGAAAAGACACGTATTCACTTCCGCGCCCTTATTTGGACCGAAAAGCGTTTGATTTCAGTTTTTCCGGTTTAAAAAGTGCCGTCATCAACCTTGTTCATAACAGCGAACAGCGTCAAGAAATGATTCGAATCAACGACCTTTGTGCTTCCTTTCAAGCAAGCGTCTTAGATGTGGTGATTGAAAAAACTCGCTTAGCCGCAGAACGCTATCACGCCAAACAAATTATTGTTGCTGGAGGGGTTGCTGCTAACCGAGGCCTTCGCAACCGCATTTATTTAGAAATTCCTCATGTAGAAATCATTATGCCATCCATGGCGTTTTGTACCGACAATGCCGCGATGATTGCTGCAGCAGCCTTCTATCAGTATCAAGCCCATGGTGCTTTACCCAACTATTTGCTAGGGGGTTCTTCAACGCTAACGATTGAAGACTAAGAGAGAAACTAGGATTATTTTTGTTATTGGGCTAATATGTTGTGTTTTTGTTAAGTTTGGATTAAGATAAAGATACAAAGGATGTGAGTTTATGAAATTTCTTTTTAAGATCATCGTTATCCCCATTATCACCGCAATGGTTATCCCCTTGGGACTGCTTGGCATCATGTACAAAGATTTCGAGATTCCCATGGATGATTTTGGTGATCTAGGCCAAAATAATTTCCAGTTGACCGACATGGTTCAAGACGAATTGGATGCTTTTTTACTTTCGACCGATTCAAATGCTGCGATCAACATTGGGTTTACTCAAGCTCAAGCCAATCAGTTGTTGCTGACTACATTCCAAGGCATGAATCCGAACTATTTAAACGAAGAAGCACCTGAGGTTGAACAAATCTATGTGATGGCCGGAGAACAATCCGGTGCAGAGTATGGGTATTTAGGAACCTATGTCCGTTTTAAAGAAGACATCATTGAGATTGAATCGGGCATTCACTTAAAATACATGAATTTCACGTATAAAACCACGCTTTTGATGGTGTTCAAATTGACGTTGAATACCGATGAAGTGGTGCTAAGACTTGAAAAACTGAATTTAGGGAACTTGCCACTGGCTTGGACATTTAATACAGCGAGCATGCTAGCTGAACAAGTGCTCAATCAAGACTTAGGCTCCTTCATCAATCAAATGGTTGACGGATTTGCAACCTTTGATCCAAAAGAACGTGAAATGCGTGTCGATATCCAAGCCTTGATATCCCAACAATTTAGCGAAGATCAACAAACAGCACGCGTTGTCTCAGCGTTATTAGGATTTATCAAAGAAAATGAACTGATTGATATCGGATTTAAAGATGGCGAGTTTGCAGGGTCTTTGGTTTTAGGAAAACTGAGAGATAATGCTCCCGTTTTCACGTTAATGCCTTATGATAGAATCATCAATGAACAACAGCTTCAATCCATTTTTGCAAGCAAAGCAACCTCTTTGGTTTTCTCAACCTTGAGTACAACATCCGATCCTTTTATTGAACTTGATGCTTTAACGTTAAACCGTATTTTTGAATATTTGCTTAGAAGCAATCTAAATCAAAATGGTGCACTCATGGAATCGGTGATTGCTGACAATTACCGCTTGCAAGCGTTGAGTCCTTATATCACCATGGAAGGATCCTTTGTCATTAACCTCCCTATCCAACTGACGGATATTAACGATCCGAACAAACGATTTGCTACCATCATTAAACTGGATGCGATTCCAGACATTAATGGCAACGACTTGGTCATTCAAGTCAACAGCCTACAGGCTGGAGAAGTCACCTTAACAGAAGAGTTTATTAGCGATATTTTGCTTATGATTGGCGATAACGACATGATATCGGGTGGCCAGTTCATCATTCGTAACTTCAGTGATCAAATGAGTGGGGCAGGGATGACACTAACCCAAGTCCAACTGGTCAACAACCGTTTGAGACTCTTCATTCAACTGGACGAAAGCGTTGTTCAAATGGCAGAGATTGCCAGCACCGTTCAAAGCATATTGGATGAGCTTGCTACAAACGAATCCGTTCCGCCTCAAGTTCAAGAATCGGTAAACGATTTGATCAATAATATAAATGATCCTGAAGCACTGAATGAATCCATTGAAGATCTACTCAGCAACATTGAAGCGTTAAGCGATGAAGAACTTGCTGATCTTTATACCACCATCTTGGATTTGCTGTCGAGTTCCGATCAGGACTTGTCACAACTCTTTAACCTCCTAAATTAAAGGCAAGCGTTCGCAAGAACGCTTTTCTTTTAAATCATGATTAATGACCAATCAAACTTGTAGTTTGGTTGGTTTTATCATATAATAAATGAGAATATGAGGTGATTTCAAAATGGAAATTCAATCCAACTTTATTAAAACCATTATCGAATCCGATCTAAGCAGTGGGAAACACAAGGAGATCATCACACGGTTTCCCCCTGAACCCAACGGATTTTTACACATTGGTCATGCCCGAGCGGTCATCATCAATTTTGAACTTGCTAAAGCGTTTGGCGGTTATACGAACCTAAGGTATGATGATACCAACCCCGCTAAAGAAGACGACATCTTTGTCAAGGCCATCCTAGCCGACATCAGATGGTTAGGCTATGAGCCTAAACATGTGCTTTTCGCATCGGATTATTTCGAAGAAATGTACCAACGGGCCATTCTTTTAATTAAAAAAGGGTTGGCTTATGTCGACCATTCCTCTCCTGAGCAAATGGCGAAAGACCGTGGAAATGTCAATACGCCAGGCATCGAATCGATTTACAGAAATCGCTCGGTTGAAGAAAACCTTGATCTTTTCATTCAAATGAAAGAAGGCAAGTTCAAAGAAGGCGAATGCGTGCTTCGCGCTAAGATTGATATGAAAAGCCCGAACATGAACATGCGCGATCCTGCCCTTTATCGGATCAGTTACGCTGAACACCACAACACCGGCAACACCTGGTGCATCTACCCCATGTACGACTATGCCCATCCGCTTGAAGATGCCATTGAAGGCATTACCCATTCTCTTTGTTCATTAGAGTTTGAAGACCATCGTCCATTATACGACTGGTGTGTTCGAGAAACCGAGATGCCTAAGGTACCTAGACAAATCGAGTTTGGACGATTGTCGATTGAAAACACCGTGATGAGTAAACGGTATTTACGTCAATTGGTGGAAACCCATAAAGTAACGGGATGGGATGACCCAAGAATGCCCACTTTGATGGGACTAAGAAGACGTGGGTTTACCCCAGAAGCAATCCGACATTTTATTTTATCAACCGGGTTATCCAAAGTGAATTCGACCATTGGAAACGATATGTTAGAGGCGTCACTTCGTGATGATTTAAGCATAAAAGCGCCGAGAGCGATGGCCATTATCAATCCGCTTAAGGTGACCATCACCAACTACGAAGACGGAAAAATCGAATATTTTGAGGTGCCCAATCATCCAGATCACGATCATCTAGGAACACGTATCGTGTCTTTTTCAAAACACCTTTACATTGAACACGATGACTTTGTTATTCAAAAGCCCAATAAACATTATAAACGCCTCGCAATCCATGAAGAAGTACGCTTGTTCCATACGTATTTTATCAAAGCCTATGATGTCATCAAGGATGAAGCAGGAAACCCAATTGAGGTGCTTGCTACCTATGATCCGTTGACACGCTCAGGTTCAGGCTTCAATGAGCGAAAACCCAATGGTACCATTCATTTTGTTGAAGCAACCGAAGCCATTAAGGCGCAATTCAATTTCTTTGGTCCAATGATCATCGGGGATGATTCAATGGAACTCGAAGACCGCTTCAATGAACAGTCTTGGACGATTCAGCATGGATGGGTTGAAAAGGCATTGGCCAACGTTAAACCTGAAGATAAATTTCAGTTCATTCGTAATGGATTTTTCAACACAGATAACGACTCAACCCCTCAATGTCTCATCTTTAACGAGATTGTTCCTCTTAAGAGTTCTTACAAAGGATAAGGACATATGAACTTTCTAGCTACACTCAACGATGCGCAATTAAAAGCGGTCATCCACGAAGGAGGACCCCTTTTTGTCGTCGCGGGAGCTGGAACTGGAAAAACCAAAACGTTAACGACTCGTATTGCGTATCTCATCATGAAAGGGATTGAACCCAAACGGATTTTAGCGGTCACCTTTACCAATAAGGCCGCTAGAGAAATGAAAACCCGTGTCATGGACATGGTAGGCCCTCACGCCATTGATGTTTGGCTTTACACCTTTCATGCGTTTGGCTTAAAGATTTTAAGAAAGTACATTTCTGAGCTTCCTTATGGGTATGGCATCCAGTTTAATGTCATTGATGAAGAGGACGCAAAAAAGATCATTCAAGAAGCCATCAAGGCATTGGAATTAGACAGTAAAATGTACTCCGCCAAAGCCATGAAAAACTTGATTTCTTACTATAAAACCAAACGGATCGATGCATTTGAAAAAAAGGATGAGGAACGGATTTACCTTAAGTACCGTGACTTCCTTTTTGAAAACCAACTGGTTGATTTTGATGATTTAATCGTCTACCCTTTGGAACTTTTAAGTCAATATAGCGCCATAAGAACCTACTATCAACAGCAGTTTAGACACGTTTTAGTGGATGAGTTTCAAGATACGGATCTTTTGCAGTATCAACTGCTCAAACTCTTGGCGTTACCCCATCATACGGCTTTTGTTGTGGGAGACCCCGATCAAAGCATCTATTCGTTTAGAGGGGCGAACTATCATAACCAAGAGCTCTTTCAAAAAGAGTTTAAAGCTGAACGGGTGGTGCTTGATCAGAATTACCGTTCCACCAATCACATTTTAAAAGCGGCGAATCAACTGATTTCCTATAATTTTAACCGTCCAACAGCAAAAAATCTAGCATCGGATTTGGGACTCGGTGAACTCCCGAAATACCACCGACTTTTTAACGATATTCAAGAATCGTTTTTTGTTGTTAATGAAATTGAACGCTTAATCCAGACACGTTATCACTATCAAGATATCGCTATCCTCTACCGAAACAACGCGTTATCTAGGCTTTTTGAAGAAGCACTCATCAAACAAGGCATTCCCTACCGCATTTATGGGGGCATCTCCTTTTACGAGCGAAAAGAGATCAAAGATGCCTTAGCCTATCTTCGTGTGGTTTTGAATCCCGATCAGGATTATTACCTGAAACGCATTGTCAACGTGCCCAAACGGTCCATTGGACAAGTCTCGGTTCAAAAGCTGGAACAACACGCCAAAGCCATGGGGATTTCCATGTTTGAAGCGATTGATTATGTTGATCTTACGCCCATGGCCAAAAAGAGTTTGCAGGAGTTTAAACAGTTGATTAAAGACATGAATGAGCATGTTTCTTCGATGGAGGAACTTTCTCAAATCATGCCGTATTTGATGGCTAAAACCGGTTATATCGACGTATTGAAAAAAGAAGAAGATGAACTTGCTGAAGACCGGATCAGCAACCTTAAGGAACTGCAAAACGTTTTTGTTAGAGGGGATCAGTATTATGAAGGCACCTTTTTAGAAAAACTCAACGAGCAGTTGGAACAAATCGCTTTGTTTACGGATTTAGACCAAGAACTTCAAGGCGATAATCGCGTGATTCTATCCACTTATCATCAAGTCAAGGGACTGGAGTTTAAGGTGGTCTTCATGGTGGTGATGGAAGAAGGCATTTTTCCAGCAGAACGGGCCTTCATGAGCCCTCAAGAGCTTGAAGAAGAACGACGTGTGGCATACGTGGGCATTACACGATGTCAAGAAAAACTGTATCTTTCTTATGCCGATCAACGGATGGTCTATGGTCAACTCCGTTATGGTTACCCTTCCCGTTTCATCAAAGAATCGAAAGTTGAAATGGAAAAAGCTTTTATCACGGAAAAAACCGAACAAGAAACGTTGTTAAAAACAGGAGATAAAGTGGAACACAACACGTTTGGCATGGGCGTTGTGATCTCCGTCGATCAAGAGGTTGCGACGATTGCGTTTAGCATGCCTCATGGGATAAAGAAAATCTTAGAAAGCCATCCCTCCATTCGAAAAGTAAGAAAATAAGAAGGGTTCACGCTATTATAAGTAGGGTGATAACATGCAACTCAATGACGAACAACAGAAAGCGGTTCTTGCTACCGAACGCTTTCTTTTTTTATTGGCTGGAGCGGGAACAGGGAAAACTAAAGTGGTGGTTGAACGGATTCGACATATGATTTCAAAAGGTGTTTTGGAGCATCATATTCTTGCCATCACCTTTACGAAAAAAGCAGCTTCTGAAATGAAAGAACGGTTAAAGAATCAAGGGGTTCATATTCACACGTTTCATAGTTTATGCCACCAGTACCTAAAAGAGACGCTTAAGATTGAATTTGAGATGATTGATGAACAGAAGATGCCCTTTAGACCAGACGAAACATTGGCCATTAGCCTTTATAAAAACAGTTTAAAAAGGCTAAAAAAACCAGCCATTTATGAGCGTTATCAAGCGTTTCTTAAACAAAACAAATGGAAAGACTTTGATGATTTGCTCATTGAAACAATTGAGGCTTTAAAGAACAAGCCTCAAGACCTTTATCATTCCCATATCTTTGTTGATGAGTTTCAAGACACCAACCCCTTGCAGTTTAAGCTCCTTAAAACCTTGATCAAATCCGATACCCATGTGTTTGCTGTAGGCGATCCGGATCAAAGCATCTACCGTTTTAGAGGGGCTTATCCAACCATCATTTTAGAGTATGAGAAAACATTTCAAGCCAAACGGTATCCTTTGACATTAAACTATCGATCGACTAAAGCCATCATTCAGATGGCCAATCAGATCATCTTTCGCCATCAAAAAATGCCGAAGCAGCTTGTTTCAACAAGCCCTCATAAAGGGCTTTGTTATCGGATTTATTACCCCTCTATCATGGAGGAGTGCCGTCAAGTCATTCGGTTGATTCGTTACTTAAAAAAGAAGCATAAATCCTATCCATCGATTGGGATATTATACCGTCATCATTTGAGGGTATCGGATCTAATCTTGGCTCTCCACGAAGCCGATATTCCTTTTGATATTGATGATGGAGCGGACTCCACCGAATATGGCATTAAACTCTTAACCATCCATCAAGCCAAAGGGCTTGAATTTGAAGCGGTCATCCTTTTAGGCTTTGAGAAAGGTCAACTTCCATCGTATCAGGCACAAACGAAAGCGGAGCACGATGAGGAAAGACGATTGCTCTTTGTCGCTGTGACCAGGGCTAAAATGGATCTATTTGCAACGGCAACGGGCGTTTCATCTTTGTTTCAGCGAGAAAGTGGGTTGAAAACCGTGTCTCCTTCTCAACTTGATGATATAATATCATTAGGTGATTAGAGTGGATACCAAACAACGCATTCAATACTTGGTCAACCTGATTAACCAGGCCAACCAAGATTACCATGTCAAAGACCAACCGACCTTATCGGATCAAGCCTATGACAGGTATGTCAACGAACTCATCGATCTTGAGACCCGTTATCCCGAGTACCGTTTACCCGATAGCCCCACCCAAAAGATTGGTGGAAAAGTCTTAGAAGGGTTTCAAAAGGTCCAGCATACGGTTCCCATGATGAGTCTTTCCAACGTATTTAACGTTGAAGAACTGATGCTTTTCGATGAACGCATTCAAAAACAAGTCGGACCGGTTGCCTATGTCTCCGAATTAAAAATCGATGGTCTTGCAATCAGTTTGGTTTATGAGGCAGGGCTTTTTAAACGTGCAGCAACGCGAGGAAACGGATCTGTTGGTGAAGACGTGACCGAAAATGTTAAAACCATTAAGAGCCTTCCTTTAAAATTAAGTCAACCGATGGATATTGAGGTTAGAGGAGAAGTCTTCATGCCTCATAAAAGTTTCAACCGATTAAACCAAGAACGCTTAGAAAAAAACGAGCCTCTTTTTGCAAACCCAAGAAACGCCGCTGCCGGAACCATTCGGCAGTTGGATAGCCGAATCGTTGAAAAAAGACAGTTAGACCTTTTTGTTTACATGATTGTTGATGCCAAACGGCATGTTTCAACACAAATCCAAGCGTTAGCGCTTTTGTCTGAACTCGGGTTTCCGGTGAACCAACATTATCATTTAAACACCACGTTGGATCAGTTGAAAACTCAAATTGCTTCCTATGATGAACTGAGAAAAAAACTCCCCTTTGATACCGACGGATGCGTCATCAAAGTGAATGATTTTAACGCATATGAAACCATTGGATACACCGCTAAGTCGCCCAAATGGGCAACCGCGTATAAGTTTCAAGCCGAACAAGTGGAAACGAAACTCATCGATATCCTCTTTCAAGTGGGACGAACAGGCGTCATTACGCCGGTTGCTGAGCTAGAACCTGCCTTTGTTTCTGGAACCCAAGTGTCACGGGCCACCCTTCATAACGAGGATTACATTAAAGATAAAGACATCCGAATCAATGACTATGTCATGATTCATAAAGCAGGAGAAATCATTCCTGAAGTCCTTGAAGTGGTTTTAACCAAACGAACCGATCAAGTCCCATTTAAGATGATCGAAACGTGCCCGGTATGTCATTCAGAATTAATAAGGAAAAAAGATGAAGCGGATTATTATTGCACCAACATCGACTGTCCGGGTAAAAATGTTGGAGGGCTCATCCACTTTTCGAGTCGGGTCGCGATGGATATTGACACCTTAGGTGAAAAGGTGGTCGAACTGCTTCATGATTTAGGGTACTTAAACAGCATTCCCGATCTTTACCGGTTGCATCTCGTCCGCGATGAACTGACGATTCTTCCTGGTTTTGGTCCTAAAAAGGTCGATAACTTATTAAACGCCATTGAAGCCTCTAAAAAACAATCCCTTGACAAACTTCTTTTTGGGTTAGGCATTAAGCATGTGGGTCAAAAAACAGCGAAAAGTTTGGTCAAACATTATCAAAGTTTAGATTCAATCCAAAAAGCCACCGTTGAAGAGTTAGTCGCCATTAGCGACATTGGCGAGATGATTGCGCACTCCATCGTGTCGTATTTTTCGAATCCTCAAAACCAAAAACTGATGGATGAACTCAAAGCCTTGGGTCTTAACACAACCCAAGAACAAACCCAAACCATCGTTCACCCATTCAATGGAAAAACGTTTGTTCTTACCGGCAAATTAACGGATTTTTCACGCGATCAAGCCGCATTAATCATTGAAAAACTAGGCGGAAAAGTCTCATCATCCGTCTCATCAGCCACGGATTATCTTTTGGCAGGAGAAGACGCAGGATCGAAACTAAAAAAAGCACGTGACTTAGGCATCGCTTTGATGGATGAGAACACGTTCAAGGGGCACATCAATGGACATCATTAAAGTCGTCAATGCACGTGAAAATAACCTCGATAATTTATCCGTAGACATACCGAAAAATAAGTTGATTGTCATGACCGGAATATCCGGATCAGGAAAATCATCTTTAGCATTTGATACTCTGTATCAAGAAGGGCAAAGGCGATACATGGAATCGTTATCGTCTTACGCTAGACAGTTTTTAGGCAACTTTGAAAAACCGGATGTCGACCGAATTGAAGGGTTATCCCCTTCGATTTCAATCGATCAACGGACGACATCAAATAACCCAAGATCTACCGTAGGAACCGTGACTGAAGTCTACGATTATTTAAGGTTGCTATATGCTCGAATCGGAATCCCTTATTGTCCCGATACCGATGAACCGCTTTCCAAGCAATCGATTGAAGAAATGACACTCAAGGTGTTATCGCTTCCCGAAGGGTCAAGGGTTCTCATCTTAGCCCCTGTTTCGGAACAGCAAAAAGGGTCGCATAAAAAACTTGCTGAGCAGTACTTAAAAGACGGGTTCACCCGGGCTTACATCAATCAAGAAGTGGTGTTGCTTGAAGAGATGCCGGAACTCGATAAAAATAAAAAACACGACTTTTATTTGATTATTGACCGCCTTCTCATTAAAGAAGGTTTAAGAAGTCGTCTATACGACGCACTTGAACTGGCCGCTAAACTCGCCGGTGGAAAAACCAAAGTCTTGGTGGATGAAACCACCATGATGAGTTTTAGTCAAACGTACAGTTGTTCGAATTCCGATTTCAATATTCCTGAACTGGAGCCTAGACTGTTTTCGTTTAATACGCCCCTTGGAGCCTGTCCGCATTGTAACGGACTTGGATCTAAACTGGAAGTGGTTGAAAACTTAGTCATCGACCCAGAACGCCCCCTCTTAGAAGGCGGATTGATTCCGTATAAGAATAACGACGATGAAAACATCAGTTCATTGATGTTAGAAACTGTCTGCAAACATTATCAGATTCCGATTCATGTGCCGATGAAAGAACTGTCCAAAGAGCATTTAGACATCATTTTATACGGGTCCAAGGATAAGCTTCATTTTCGAATCAAATCCTCATCAGGAAGAATCCATGAAAAAGTGGATTACCACGAAGGCTTGATTGTCAATTTGATGAGACGGTACCGAGAAACCACGTCCGAATGGATTCGAAGTTGGATTGAAAACTTCATGATTGAAACCGAGTGCCCGGTTTGTCACGGAGCTCGATTAAACCCACAAGCGCTCTCGGTTAAAGTCGGTGGAAAAAATTTAGATCATCTCACACGTCTGTCCATCGATGACGCCATCATGTTCTTATCATCGCTTGAACTGGATAAAGAACAAAAACAAATCGCACGCCTTGCTCTATCAGAAATTATCTCGCGACTGACCTTTCTCCAAGATGTTGGACTAGGGTATTTAGCCATGTCGCGTAGCGCATCCACCCTGTCGGGTGGTGAAGCCCAACGCATTCGGTTAGCGACCCAAATCGGATCGAAGCTAACCGGAGTGCTTTATGTTCTTGATGAACCCTCCATTGGTCTTCATCAAAAAGATAACGCCAAACTGATTCACACCTTAAAGAAGATGCGCGATTTAGGCAACACCTTGGTTGTGGTCGAACACGACCATGAGACCATGCTCGAAAGCGATTATTTGATTGATATTGGTCCTAAGGCCGGTAAATTCGGTGGAAAAGTTGTCGCATGCGGCACCCCGAAAGAAGTCATGGCGAATCCAAATAGTCTGACGGGTCAATACCTAACCGGACAACTCAAAATTAACGTTCCTAAAACAAGACGGGAAGGGCACGGCCAAGAAATCTTAGTCGTTGGCGCACGCGCCAACAACTTAAAAAACATCACGGTTGGCTTTCCTTTAGGTAAACTGACGGTCGTGACAGGGGTCTCGGGATCAGGAAAATCCACGTTAGTCAACGAGATTTTGATGAAGGGACTTCAACAGAAGTATTATAAGACCAAAGAAAAACCCGGTGAGCATACCGCGATTATGGACATGAATTTGGTGGACCGAGTCATTGAAATTTCACAATCACCAATAGGCAGAACCCCACGGAGTAACCCCGCTACCTATACCGGTGTCTTTGATGACATTAGAGATCTCTTCTCACAAACAAACGAAGCCAAAGCCAGAGGGTATCAAAAGGGACGTTTCTCGTTTAATGTCCGAGGCGGACGTTGTGAAGCCTGTGGCGGCGATGGCGTCAAAAAGATTTCCATGCACTTTCTACCCGATGTTTATGTGACCTGCGAAGTCTGTCAAGGCAGACGGTATAACCATGAAACCCTTCAAATCAAATACAAAGGAAAAAACATCTCCGATGTCTTAGACATGACCATTGAAGAAGCGTTGTCGTTTTTTGAAAACCATCCCAAGATTCAACAAAAGATTCAAACCATCTTTGATGTGGGATTAGGGTATATCACTTTGGGCCAGTCGGCCACCACCTTGTCTGGTGGTGAAGCCCAGCGGGTGAAACTGGCCAGTGAACTGTACCGAAGAATCACGAAGACATCGATTTACATCTTAGATGAACCCACAACCGGTCTTCATACCGATGATGTCAAGCGTTTACTGAAAGTGCTTCATAAGATTGTCGATGAAGGGGCTACGATGGTCATCATCGAGCACAACTTGGATGTCATTAAAAATGCGGATCACATCATTGATCTGGGTCCAGAAGGCGGAGACGCCGGTGGAGAGATTGTTGCGATAGGGACACCCGAAGAAATTGCGAAAGTGGCCAAGAGTTATACGGGACAGTATTTAATTCATGTTTTAACGTAAGGGGGATTTAAATGAAACCAGACGATCCAAAAGATCACGATGAGCTCAGCGAAGAGGAATTAAAAGAACTCATCGAACAGTTTAAAAACCAGAAAAACACACGAAAAATATCGCTTTCCTTAGGCTTTATGTTGCACCGAAGTTTCGGTATGCACATGCTGTTATCCTTCGCGGTCAATCTCTTAATTGGAGCGGTCGTGAACGGGTTAGCGATTGGACTGGGTGCTCCACTCATGGTGCTTACTATCTCAGGTTTTTTTGTAGGCATCACGTTGTTGACATTAGCAGAAAACCTAGTCAAACTGCTTTTATTCCGTTTTTTATTCAAATGGATGATCTACAGTTTTGGGGTGTTAAACATCGTTGCTCAAATTCTCATCCTTTATCTCATCAGTCAAACATTTGGAAAAGGATTTGAGTTCTTAGGGCTTCACCATCTCTTTATATTCTCACTCTTGTTCACGGGATTAAGGCTGATGATGTCTACTTATATAAGGCTTTGGTTTAGCAAAGAAAAAGTTATTTTTTGGAGGTAATCATGAAACTCAAAATTAAACACATCGTCAAAGATCTTCAATTGAAGCTTTTGACCGATGACACCTCGTTAGAAAATGAGATCAAATCAGAAATGCTCTCAAGACCCGGGGTTGAAATCGCAGGGTTCTTAGACTTTTTTGATAAAGATCGCCTTTTACTGATTGGGTCTAAGGAAGCCAGTTTCATGCAGTTGCTCCCGTTAGAACTTAGGAAAAAGCGAATCGAAGAACTCTTTATGATGAACCCTCCTGGGGTCATCTTTTCAGTCAATGTAGACATTGAAGAATTGTTCATTGAACTGGGAAACAAATACTCTGTCGCCATCTTAAAAAGCGATTATAGAACCACACCGTTATCGGGCAAACTCTATCAATACTTACACAATAAGCTTGCTCCTAGAACCTCACTTCATGGTGTTCTTTTGGACATACACGGGATGGGGGTTCTCATTACCGGCAAAAGCGGGATTGGAAAAAGCGAAACGGCACTTGAACTGATTAAACGAGGCCATATTTTGATAAGTGATGACCGAGTCGATATCTTTGAAGCAGCCCCAGGTGTCTTAGTGGGAAGCGCACCTAAGATTTTGGAGCGTTACATTGAAGTTAGAGGCATCGGAATTGTGGATGTCGTTCAAATGTTTGGTGCTGGAGCTTACCGTGAAAACAAAAAAATCCGGTTAGTGGTCGAACTTGAACTGTGGGACAGCAAAAAACATTATGATCGACTTGGAATTGATTCAGAAACAATTAAAATATTCAACACCGAACTGACGAAAATCGTGATACCGGTCTTACCTGGACGCAATGTCGCAACCCTAGTAGAAAGTGCGGCCATGAACCAAAAACTTAAATACTTAGGCTATAACGCAGCCCTTACCTTAACGAAGGCGGTTGCAAAAAAAGCATCAAGAAGAGGAGATGAAGACGATGAAATGGATGAGTAAAAACAAACAAACAATATGGACCTACGGATTACCCGTTTTGGTTTTTATCATCGTGGTGATGATGGCGGTCATCCCGCAAACAAAAACCCCTTATAACCCGATTGCAATTGACTTAGGGTTTGCTCAAGTCGCGTGGTACGCGGTGTTTATTTTAACAGGGATTTCATTAGGCGCCTTTTTAACCTATCAAGAGTTTAAAAAGGTAGGATGGAACCCGGATATCTTATTTGATGGATTGCTTTATGCCGTTCCGCTTGCCATTGTTGGCGCACGGGTCTATGACGTGATTTTCAAATTTGATCGTTACAGCAACTTTTTAGAGATGCTCGGGTATGTTCCCGGTCGTGGCATCAGCCTAGAAGGCTTATCGATTCATGGTGCTGTCATTGCAACCTTTATCTTTCTTATTTTTTTCACTCGGAAAAAGAAGATTAGCTTTTGGTTGCTTGCCGATATGCTTGCTGTTGGGTTTTTAGTGGGTCAAATCATTGGAAGATGGGGAAATTTCATGAACCATGAACTTTACGGGCCAGCCATTGAATCCCCATGGCTTATCGAATTATTACCCGGATTCATTCGAAACCAAATGGTGGTTTATGGTGTGGTTCACCATCCGACCTTCCTCTATGAAGGGCTATGGAATTTCATAGGACTTGTTTTCCTTTTAGTGGCCAGAAGAAAGAAATGGTTTCGTGTAGGCGACATGTTAGGGCTTTATTTGATTTGGTATGGTTTAGGCCGTGGCCTCATCATTGAACCCTTAAGAGCACTAGGTGCACCTGGAGATGTTTACATTATCTTTGGCAATATTCCACTGAACATCATTGTCTCATTAGGCGTATTCTCCTTAGGAGGGTTACTCTTGATTTTCCTTAAAAACAAATGGGTACAAAGCATCCCTTATTACGTGGATATGCTCGTTAAAAGCGATGATTAAAACGTTTTTGTTTGATTTAGATGGCACACTCATTGATACACCTCCCATGATTTTGGAATCCTTTAAAGAAATCTTTAAACAGTTTTTCCCTAACGTCGTTCTTTCGGATAAAGACTATGAGTCCTTTTTGGGACAACCGCTTTATCAAACGATTGCAGATTATGAAAAAAACCAAGAGAAAGCCAAGATGATTGCTGAAGCGTATCATCAGATTTCCAATCAAAAAATCGACCAATCCCTTAAGGCCTATCCCGATACAGCAAAGACCTTGGCGTATCTGAAAGCCAAAGGGGCTCAAATTGGAGTTGTGACATCGAAACTTAGAACCAAAGCAGAAAAACATTTAAAACAAGCGGGACTGATTGCTTATATCGATTTAGTGATTGGTTATGAAGATGTAAGTCAACATAAGCCCCATCCTGAGGCGCTAGAAAAAGCACTCTCTTTGCTGGGAGCAAAGCCTCATGATACCCTATACATTGGGGATCACGAAAATGACATCAAAGCAGCTAAAAAAGCAAACGTATTAAGCTGTGCGGTCTCGTATTCCTTAAGGCTTCAAGAAATGCTTTTGGAAAACCCTGACTTTGTCATTGATTCGATGAAACACCTAAAAGATCTTAGATAAGAGAAGAGGAAAAAAACATGCTTTATGACATTTTAATTATTGGAACAGGCCCTGCCGGTATCACAGCAGGAATCTATGCGAAACGCGCGAACCTCAAAGTGGCGATGTTTGAAAAAGATACCCCTGGGGGTCAGTTATCCAAATACAATGAAATCGAAAACTATCCCGGAACCAAAAAACTCCAAGGGTACGAACTGGCGACCTTAATGATTGATCACGCCTATGAATTAGGCGTTGAGGTCATCTATGAGGAAGTCACTAAGTTGGAACTAAACGGTTCGATTAAAACCATTACCACACCCTATCAAACCTATCAAGCTAAAGCGGTAATCATCGCTTCAGGCAATGTCCCAAGACGGTTAGGGGTTGAAAACGAAGACGAGTTCGCGATGAACGGCATCAGTTGGTGTGCCATCTGTGATGGACCCCTTTATAAAGACCGCAAGGTCGTTGTGGTGGGTGGCGGTAATAGCGCGGTTGAAGAAGCGGCGTATTTAGCGACATTAGCGACTCATGTTACGGTGGTTCAAAACTTGGATTTTTTAACCGCCGATAAAAAAGCACAAGACATCTTAACCAAAATGCCCAATGTCGATTTTCGCTTTGGAAGCGTCATTAAATCGTTTTTAAAAGACGAGAAAGGCCTAAAAGGCGTTCTAATTGAAAACAAAGAAGGACAAGAAGAAATCTTAGCCGATGGTGTCTTTGAATTTGTTGGATTAATTCCGGTTACGGATTTTGCGAAAGACTTAGGCATCACGAATGAGTATGGTTACATCATCGCAAACGAAAAAATGGAAACGGCTGTCGCCGGCATCTATGGAGCAGGAGACGTCAATGTTAAACAAATCCGTCAAGTGGTGACGGCAACCGCGGATGGCGCGATTGCTGTTCAAAACATTTTAAGATACTTAGAAACTTGGGAGTAAACCATGAGTTTTGCAAAAACGGTCAAGGAAGAGTTGGTGACGGTTCCCGTCACCGAGATTGAAAAGCTGGCAGAGTTTTCTGCATTCTTAAATCTCGCGACAGAATTTCATATTGAAAACAAGAAAAAGATGCTTGATTTCAAAACCAATAACCCCACCGTTGCTAAACGCTTTTTACAATTGGTTCGTTCGCTTTACCCATCTGAAACGGTTTTATTGACGAAGAAACAAAACCGATTGAACCAACGACAAAGCATCATTATCCGGATTCAATCGCATGTCGAAGAAATCATCAATGAACACGGGTTTTTTGAAAATCCGGTTGAAAATCAGGCCTTAATAACCGAAACCCCAGAAGGAAAAAAAGCGTTTTTAAGAGCCGCCTTTTTAGCGGGAGGTTCCATCAATCACCCAAAGACTGCGGAATACCATTTGGAGATTTTTTCATCCAGTGCGGATCAAATCGTTTTTCTTCAATCCATCTTGATTGGCTTTTCACTTAACGCCAAGATCACCCGAAGAAGAACCGGTTATATTTGTTATTTAAAGGACGCTGAAGGCATTAGCGATACCCTTCAACTGATGGGGGCTCAAAACGCACAGTTTAAGTTTGAAGATATTCGAATTAAGCGCGATTTTAACAATTCCATCAACCGCGTCATGAACTGTGAGATTGCAAATGAAAAGAAAATATTGGTTGCCGCAAACGATCAAGTAAAAGACATTGCGTTAATTGAAAGGCATTATGCCATCAAGCAGTTGGATGCGAAAATCAAACAAATCATGGAACTGAGAAAAGCGCACCCTGAAGCAAGCCTAAAGGATATGGTGGATCTCTTTGAATCCACCTATGGTGAGACCATCAGTAAATCGGGAATCAATCATCGGTTGATGAAGATTCGGCAACTTGCTGATCAAATTAAGGAAGGAAATCCATCATGATTTTAGGGATTGGCGTTGACTTAGTCGATTTGAACCGGTTTGTTCATCACTTAGAAGACCGGTTTATCAAACGAATATTATCCGATAAAGAGCAAGTTCTATATGCAGGCATTACCGACTTATCCGCGAAGCTTTCTTTTATTGGCGGACGGTTTGCCGCCAAAGAGGCTTTGTTTAAGGCCATCTCAAAGGGAGATGGGAGCGCACGGTATACTCAGTTTTCCATATTAAACGATGCTAATGGGAAACCGTATGTGGAAACCGATTATTTTAAAGCCAATGAAATCATTCATTTAAGCATCACGCACACCAAAGATCATGCCATGGCGTATGCGATCATCGAAGATGTTTAACATATTTTTCTACAAAGTTGTTTTTTAACGATATATTCGATATAATTCTAATGGATAGGAAGTGACACAATGGCAAGAGTCCAGCAATCGAAAAATACCCCCAATAAGAAAACACCCCAACCCGCTAAAGGAAAACCCATTCCCAAAGTCGAACCCAGTAAACCGTTACAAAAAAGAGAACCTTCTAAAAACGAGATTTTAATCTTTAGAATTGGGTTATCCATCATCGGAATTACGTTGGTTACCTTGGCGATCGTTTTTACCATCCGCCATTACATGAACAAAGATGAATATGTCGGACCTTTTGATGGGCAGATGCATGTCTATGTAAGCGAACTTGAGATTTTCGCAAGATACATCGAAGATCGCGGAAATTATGGCGACTTATCAGAACTCGACGGAAAACCTCAATATGAGGATTTAAGAAATCAAATTCAAGGGCACGATGTGATTTATTTCTTCTTTTACCGCGCAAGCAGCGTGGATGAAGCCGTTAAAGAAGCCATGTTGTCTATTGAAAACCTGAAAGATAAACCGATATTGTTCATCAACATGGACGATCAAATTTTGAACCAAGCCCTTTTCACAAGCCCTGTGCTTAGCCATCTAGGATTGTTGGAAAACCGAAATCAAATGCTTTTGGTCTACGATATTTTTGCAGAAGATCAGTTTACATTGTGGACCCATACCAACATCATTTTGATTGAACTTGGCAAACTCTAAAAAAACAAAGGGCCTAGCCCTTTTGTATTATAAGGTGATTACATGAACCCAAACATTATCCTTGAAATCAAAAAATCATTAAACATCTCCGAAAAACAAATCACAACCGTTTTGGATCTCTTAAACGAAGGGAACACGATTCCCTTTATTGCGCGATACCGAAAAGAAGCCACAGGGGCCTTGGATGAAGAACAAATCAACGAGATCTTCAAGACCTGGGAATACCAAAAGAACCTTCTTGAGAGAAAAGAACAAGTCATTCGGCTGATTGATGAAAAAGGCATGTTAACCCCTGAACTGGAACAAGCCATTTTAAAAGCTGAAAAACTGGTTGAAGTAGAAGACCTTTACCGCCCCTTTAAAGAAAAGAAAAAGACAAAAGCGACCGAAGCGATGGCTAAAGGCCTTGAGCCTTTGGCTAAATGGATGATGACCTTTGATAAAGGCGATGTCATTGAAATGGCAAAAACCTTTGTTAAAGAGGATGTGCCTACGGTAGAAGAAGCCATCTTAGGCGCACAGCATATTGTTGCTGAATGGGTATCAGACGATGCCAATTATCGGAAAGCCCTTCGTGAAGAAATGGTGCGTAGCGGGATTATTGTGACGTCGATTAAGAAAAATGCGGTCGATGAACGGAAAACCTATGAGATTTACTACGAATATCAAGAACCCGTAGCTAAAATTAAGCCGCACCGCATCTTAGCCATCAACCGTGCTGAAAATGAGAAAATTATCACCGTCAAAGTTGAGTTAGATAAAGTGATTATGCAAAATTATCTGGAACACAAAGTCATTTTAAGAGAAAATGTTCCGGTTACGCCTTACATCAAAGAAGCGATCGATGATGCCATCAAGCGTCTCATCTATCCTTCTATTGAGAGGGAAGTTCGAAGTGAACTAACCGAAAAAGCAGAAGAACAAGCCATTGACGTCTTTTCGATTAACCTTCAAAAGCTTTTGTTACAACCTCCGATGAAAGGAAAAGTTGTTTTAGGCATTGACCCAGCGTTTCGAACCGGCTGCAAGTTATCGGTCGTCAATGAACAAGGCACCGTTTTAGAAAAAGGGGTCATCTATCCCCATGAAAAAACATTGGGTGGCGCGATCAGCGATAAACAAATTCAAGAATCTCAAATCATGTTATTAAGACTTATTAAAAAACATAAAGTTGAGATTATTGCTATAGGCAATGGAACAGCCTCAAGGGAAACCGAAAGTTTTGTGGCTGGCCTTATCAAATCGGTTAATCTGAAAGTCTCTTATGTGATCGTGAATGAAGCGGGAGCTTCGGTTTATTCAGCATCTGAACTGGCCAGAGAAGAATTCCCTGATTTCAGCGTTGAAGAGCGGTCAGCCGCTTCAATCGCAAGACGCCTGCAAGATCCCCTTTCAGAGCTCGTAAAGATTGATCCAAAGAGCATTGGTGTGGGTCAATACCAACACGATGTAGCCCCCAAGAAACTGAATGAATCCTTGAATTTTGTGGTCACCCAAGCGGTGAACCAAGTCGGTGTTAATGTAAATACGGCGTCCAAAGCGTTATTGATGTATGTTTCAGGACTGAATAAGACCAGTGCAGAAAACATTGTGAAACACCGGAATGCAAACGGAAAATTTGTATCCAGAGAAACCATCTTAAAAGTCCCTAAGCTAGGAGCAAAAACCTATGAACAGGCGATTGGATTCTTAAGAATACCGGATGGGGATGAAGCACTTGATATGACCGCGGTTCACCCGGAGTCTTATCCGGTTGCTAAAGCAATCATGAAAAAATACAGCATCACCGGAGACATGTTTGGAAAAGATGATGTGAAAACAATCATTGGGTCCATCAACCGGCAAGATCTCATTCGTGAACTTGATGTCGATAAATACACCTTAGATGACATCTTAGATGCGTTTTTAGCGCCTTTAAGAGACCCTAGAGATCAGTTTGCTCAACCCATCTTAAGAAGCGATATTCTTAAGATTGAAGATCTTTCCATCGGCATGGAACTTGAAGGAACGGTTCGCAATGTGGTCGACTTTGGAGCCTTCATTGATATTGGGCTTAAAGAAGATGGATTACTCCATATCTCTAAGATAGCGAAACACTATATCAAACATCCAAAGGATGTTTTGAATGTGGGCGATATTGTTAAGGTCTATGTCCTAAATATCGATCTCAATAAAGGAAAAGTCGGCTTAACGATGCTTAAAGAAACACTTCCAAAATAAGAAGAAGGCTTTGTCTATCCGATAGGCGAAGCCTTTCCGTAAAAACCGCTCAAACATGTTGACAAAGCACTAAAAATAAGATATCCTATATAGGCGCAAAAGCGTAAAACATATTTGGTTGGAGTAGTACTCAAGTGGCTGAAGAGGCGCCCCTGCTAAGGGCGTAGGCTGGGAAACCGGTGCGAGGGTTCAAATCCCTCCTGCTCCGCCACCAAATGGCCCGTTGGAGAAACGGTTAACTCACATGCCTTTCACGCATGCATTCACGGGTTCGAATCCCGTACGGGTCACCATCGCTATCAGTGTCCTCATTTCATAGAGAAATGGGGGCTTTTTTTTGTCTTTGTAAAGCTGTTAAAAGGTTTGAAAGTTAATGGGGCTTTTTGATGTAAAATCAGTAAACGTCAAATATTAACACTATATCAAAAGAAAACCACTTAGAGGATCGCTCTAGGTGGTATTTCTGTATGAGGAGTTGAAATCTCACTTGGTGGAAAATGACGGATTTTTATGTGTTTTTCAGAGACTTATCAAGCTTTGGTGAGTAAGGTAGTAAATCTTTTATCGGTTTTGTTTGAATATGATCTAGAACATACTCTAAATACGTTGAAACATTTAAATCATTCAACCGCGCTGTTCTAATGATTGAAAAAAGAAGTGTTGTGTATCTCGCACCATCATAAGAACCTGAAGTCATAAAGACCTTTCGGTTAATCACGAATGGTTTGACGGCTCTTTCTGCGATATTGTTAGAAATTTCGATATATCCCGATGTGAGATAGGTTGTAAGTTCTGGCCAGACTTTCTTTGCGTAGTTGACTGCACCCTCTAAAGCAGATCCTGATTTATAGACATGGTTAAAAAGAAGATCCTCAAGTTCTTTTAAGATAGGAGGGTGTTCTTTGTTGCGACGAATGAGGATTTCAGGAGCGATGAGCTTTTCCTTCTTATACATAGACTCTAGATAAAAGAGTTGACCGATAACATCTAAAATCTTTTTTGCGTAACTGCTTGATACGTTTTCTTTGGGTAATGTTTTAACGATGTCAGAAAAGCGTCTTCTCACATGGGAGAAACACCTTTGCAGTTTAATCTTAGGGTTATCCTTCTTTAGTTTGGTGTATCCTGCATAATCATCGCACACGATGGTCCCCTCATAATCTGATAACCAAGCTGCTGTCCGGTCAATCGCTCTTGATTCATGAAAGTCATAAAGTGCGATTTGCTGGTCATAATAGCTCGACGTATAGACATAGACGTAGCTTTTCTTGCGTTCTTTATCGGCTTCAGGACGCTTGCTGATGGATAAAGTGGTTTCATCTGCGTGAATCACTTTCGCCTGGTTATGCAGTAAATCCTCTTTCATCTGATGATAAAGTGGCACTAAGATATTTGACATCTTTGCCATATAAAGCGCTAGATTCTGTTTTGAAATCTCAATGTCAAGTGTTTCTTTGATATGTCTCGCTAGGTGTTCAAAAGGAATCCCTAATTCGTATTTATGATAAGTAATATAAGACGCGAACGAATGCGTCATAATACTTCCTGGAAATAGAGATGTTGATAAGGGATAATAAATTTGATTATTCTTAGGATTACAGACGCTGCATTTGCAGCTTTGTTTGATAATTTTTGTTACTTTAAGCGTTGCAGGTATGGATTCAACGACATATCTAACCTTCTCTGAAGCGATGCTTAAATCATGTCCACAGGATGGACATGCATCTGTTTCTGGCTTTTCGTATCTCGTTTCACTTACGTGTCGCTCAAAATCAAAGTTCTCAAAGTTTCTAGACTTTTCTTTTCTGATCTTTTTCTCTTTGACGAGTGCTTCAACTTCATTGATGATCACAGGCGTCATCACTTCAGTTTTTGGGATAAATGTCTTAACCCGCTCGATCGTATATTTCTCAACGGCGTTTTCTTTTTCTTTAAGGACGAGATTCAGTTTCTCGTTCGCCTCAAAAAGAAGACGGAGTGTCTTCTCAAATTCATGTTGGAGATTGCTGTGTTCTTTCGAAAGGACATGCTGCTTTTCTTCCAGTTGTTGATTCTGTTCTTGGAGACGCTTGATCTCTTTTAACGCTTCTTTTAGGTTCATACACTTAGTATAACACATATTTATTACTTTTACTATATACATAGTATATAGTAACTTACTTTTTAATACCCGATTTCTTTGTTTTTCTCTTCCATAATCTTTAAGCCTCTTAAAATCTGTTTTAAATCAGACACTTGATACCCACCACTCCTAGTGATATCGGGCCACTTAAATTTGGTGAAATTGATCTTATTAATCAGTAACCATGTCCCATAATCATCCTCATAATAGATTTTGATCGTTTTTCTATCCTTTGAGCAGAAGACAAACAAAGTATGCATCATCTCAACGGGGGTGAAGTTACAGCAGAGTAAGATTTGAAACTTATGCATACCCGCTCTCATATCAATCTCTTTGGTATAAAAGTAGATTTTCTTAATCCCTTTATAATCGATCATAGATTAAACCTACAATCTTTAAGGCTTGTTCAAGTGAGGTTGTGATTTTCATCTCTTTGGTCTCAATCACCACGATCGAATGATCAAAACGTGTAAAGTGTGTCGATTTCTTCGTGATTTCATTGCTCTTAAGCATATTTAAGCGCACATCCTCTTCATCCATGAGAACACCTTCCTTTGAATCAAGATTGTCAATACGTATAAAATCTCCTTGTAAATGATGATATGCGGCGATCCAATCTTTAAGTGTTGATCTATTGATGTCCTCTTGTCTTGCAAACTCACTTAAGCCTAGTCCTGATTGTCTATATTTTTTGACCATGTCAAGTCTTTGTCGATCTGTATAATGTTTTCCCATATCATTTCTCCTCGTTTCATGGTCTTAGGATACAAAAAAACACTCTATGTGGCTAGAGTGTTAATATTTGACGTTTACTAAAATCATTGATTTGAGGAAGCAAAAAAACAAAAACCAATCTCATTTTCCCCTATTTAGGGAGTCAACGCCTGTTTTTACAAAATTTATGACAACATAAGCAAAATTCAAACCCAGAAAAGAAAGTCCATCTAAAGTCTCAAAAATTACATAAAAATACCAACTTATGTTGGTATAAGTTTTAGGGGCTTTCTCATTTTTTAGGCGTGGTTCGCGTGGTATGCGTGGTTAAATAAGTCAAAAATCAATCTAGACTATGATTGCATACTGGTAAGATTTGATATACAATGATTGTAGAAAGTTACACATTATTATTCAAATTCGAATAAAGAAGGATAAATATGGATAGAAAAACACAGTATATTATAAAAACCTTATCAAGAACTAAAAGAAAGGATTATGAGAATTATGTCATAAATGCAATTTGGAACAGGACGGCAGATAAAAATCTAAAACCTGTAACCCAACAATATGTATATAACAATCGAGAAAATCAACATTATTTTATTGACTTGTATTTTCCACAAATAAATGTTGGAATTGAAGTTGATGAAGCACAACATTCGAAGACTAAAGAATATGATGTTGATAGACAAGAGGCTATTTGGTACGCAACCAATAAAATTATAGTTGATCCTAATGATTCTTATGTTGAACTTAGAGTTCAGGTTTATGATAAAACTTTTGAAGAAATAGAGGATCAAATAAATAGCACAGTGCAAGAAATTAAATTCAAGTTAGAAAATAAAACTCTAGATTTGTGGATCACAGACAAAGAAGAATATGTTCAGTCCAAGTCAAAGATGATGTAATATTTTCTTCAATTGCAAATACATGCAATCTAATATTCAATTGTAAATACAATGAGTCAACTGGCGGAAGAAGAAAATCTTACTTCACCCCAAATACATTTTGGAATAACGAGGGATTAAAAAATTATAAAGTATGGTTTCCTAAGTTAGTTATTGAGAGCGATGGCATTTTAAGAGCTGTTTCTCGTGGGTGGAATAACCGTTTGAATAATGACGGGTCTATTATTGAGTTCAATGAAAACAAAGTGGTATCTGTATCACATGATTATGAAGAAATATTAGTGTCAGATGAACCTTTGCGCATTATTTTTGCTCAATCAAGGGATCCACTTGGAAGATTTGGATATCAATTTATCGGAATTTATAAAAAAACAAAGCGCATAGCCATTGAGTATGATGGAAGATATGCAAAGGCTGAATATTACGAGAAAGTGTCTGATATTTGTCCGATCATATAACAATTAACAAATATCAATTGAAAAATAAGCAATTTTATGATAAAATAAGCATAGATTAAATAGATAAACACTCCTTGTGTTTATGGGTAAGCAGCATGACTGCAAATAACCATAAGAGGAGTGTTTTTTATATCCCCAAAACTAAATACCTTGGTACAAAGGGTAAGCAAGTATAAACTTGCAATATAATGGCTAAAGCCTAGGAGGAATTGTTATGAAATGTATTAAAATGACTGTGCCAAGGATGTTGATTAAGCATCATCTTCCCCATCCTGAAGTTTATGGTGAATCTCTTGTGGAGCTTCTCAACGGGATGGTTACTGATGTTTTTACTGTTGAAAATGGTGATTTAATCACTGAAACAAACAATCTCAAACTTATTGAGTATCTAAAACAAAATGATATTCAAGAAGCTAGCTATGTATTAGAAAATGATGGCATTAGACTAAGAAGCATAAATCTAAGTGATTCAGAGTTTGTATTACGTTGGATGAATCAACAGACAAACTACAGTTACAACGAAGTAAAGTATGAGCTTGAGGATATCCGTATCTTTATTTCGCACGCTATTTCTAGCAGTTCACATTTGTTCATCATTGAAAAAGATAACATGCCTACAGGCATAGCAGGATATGATACTGTTGACTTAAATGGAATCATTGATATCAAGATTTATGAGAAAAAGATTCTATCAGGTGATGATGCAACGATTATCATAAATCTACTTGTAGAGCATGTTCATAAAATGCATCATGTGAATCAGATTTATAGTGTTATATTCAAAGGTGATCAATACAGCGACAAGTTATATACTAAAAACGGATTCTATTAGTACGCAGAAGACTCGTTAGATTTACCTGTTTCAGAATCCTCATTTAAAAAAGCATATATCTATAAGTATAAGAGTTTTGATATTCAAGTTACAGAATCAGAGAAGCAAATTCTAAATGAGTTTTTACAATTGTATCCTAAGAAACTCTATGATTTGGCAAATCCAGATGAGTTTATTGATTTAGAACATGCAATTGATTATGAGTTGAAGATATATATAAGACTTATATTAACAAATCAACTAAACTACAGAGATGAGTTCGAAGAGATTTGTGTAAATGATTATGGCTTTTTAAATATTGAAGACAACCTAATTGAAAAATATGATGAAATTATGGCTTATTTATCAGGCGAAGACTTGAATACTGCTATCATGTATAAACAATTGATATTTCCTGTTCTTGAAATTATCAATAAACATATTAAAATTTATCAAGAAAAACAGATATATCATTCGATAACAAATTCTACATATTGAAACTCAGGGATTCGAAACCGTTACGGGTCACCACTGTTTTAAGAGTCGTCATTCTCATAAATGAGAATGGCTTTTTTTGTCTTTGTAAGGCTGAAAAGTCGATGATTTTTCATGTCAAAATTGGGGTTAATGAAGCTGATATTTACGCTGTTTATTTTTACATTTTTACTATCTTTTTGGTCATTTAGGGTCTACACCTCTGTTTTCATAAAACTTATGTAAAAATAAGCAATTCAACTATGTGAAAAAAGAAGTCCATAGAACGTTTCACAAAAGTGCTAAATAAGACAACTTATGTGAAGATAAGTTTTGAGATTACCTTGTTATTGGTGTAATAGAAGTGGTATGTGTGTTAATCAAATTTTCGCTGCTTTGGTCAAGCACAGTAAAATTTAATAAAAATATATTGATAGACGATATTAAAATGCATTAAACTAGCAAACATTCAACCAAATTTATATGTTATAATTATGATAACTTTTGAAATTATTAAACTTAATCTATTTTAAAAAAACTTAAGAGGTGAGTAAAAATGAATAAAGATGATATACAAGAATTTATAAAAGACATCGAGACAATAGAAAATATAATTAATCATCTAGTAATTATCGATTCTAAGCATCGTTGGATAAAGTTAAAAGGAAAAAATGTAGAAGTTATTAGTTTTACAAAAACGATTCATCAGATGTTTTTATTTTATTTCAGTAAGGTTTTTAAAAAGGCGCAATATATTATTAAAAACTATAAGACTCTAGATTATGGAGTTCTTGATAGCACCTTTTATGCTGCAGAAAATTTCACAAACTCTTTTTTTGCATTTGATGAATCAGTTATTGATTTGAATAAGTCTGATGAGAATTGTTATATGGATGTAAAAGCATATCAAGAGATAATTAATCAAATTAAATGGGCTCGTAAAACTTTCAATGCCAGAAAAGAGATGCAAACCATCCAAACAAGCAAAATAATGAGGCTATTTAACGAGTTTTCCGATCTTGACAAAATTAGTTTTAGATTAAATAATTTGGAATTTATTCAAATAGGTGATGAAGGTTCTGTTTATTCAGTTCCTACAGGAACAGAAGATGCTGACAATGTTAGTAATGTCGATGTGGTTGGTGGTTTTTGGATGTCAGATATTCTTACTCCATATTCATTATGGTATGAGATCCTTCACTGGGCACAAGATAATGGATATGAGTTTTTAAATGCTGGACGAGAAGGAAGTTTAGGTGTAATCGGAGCTATTCCGATTGATTCAAAAACACCTGTGACATCAATAGGTTATTGGGATGTGATAGTTTGGCTAAATGCGTTTTCCGAAAAATTAGACACAGGAATTTGTTATTTCAACACATCTGATGAACCCGTTAAGAATTCAAAACACCCAATACCAGTAGTGTATAAAGAAAGAATAGGATTTAGACTAGCAACTAATGCAGAATGGGATATGGCCGCTAGGTTTAATCAAGAAACAAAAAATACTGGTAAAATTTGGGAGCTTGGAACTTCATTTGCAAGTGGTATAGGAATAGACTCAACAATAGAAGAATTTGTGATTTTCAAAGATAACTCTAGCAACCAAACACAATCTGTAAGGTCTAAAAAGTGTAATTTTCTTGGCATATATGACATGGTAGGCAATTTAAATGAGTATGTATATAGAGAAGATAATAGGCGCTACATTTTAATCAGAGGTGGAAGCTTTAAATCCAACAAAGAAGACTTGTTACTTGCCAATTGCTATTTGACACCAAGTTTTTTTCAATTTGAATCCACTCCATTAAATGATGTAGGGTTTCGTATTGTTACGAGCATTTATCATTATGATAGACCAAGTGTTTAATAAATATCAAATTTTCACACAGTAGTTGATGTTTTATTTGATAAGTTATTAGTAAAGAAATTGTAATTGATAAAAACCCAAAGATTATACACAGATATACTTTCTTCGGTATATCTATAATTTGTTGTGTTCCACTTTTTAAGTGTGATAAGATCCTTATGTCGATGTGTTTAATATGATAACTTTATACAAACTATATTAACTCAAAGTTCATTTAGAAAAAACGAATAAACACCTATCTTAATACCAACATTAAGTGAATCTATGCAACAAGTTAAATATGCGTAAGAGGACAAAAACATATAGTGCATCATACAATTTTCACGGGCAAGTTACGGTTACGGGTCACCATCGCTATCAGTGTCCTTATCTCATGTAGAGATAAGGGCTTTTTTTGTCTTTGTAATGGAGTGCCCCCCAAAAATGTATCCAATTTTAAATAGCGTTTAATGATAAAAAATTAAACCAATAAAGGGGTAAGATGCTATGAAGGGATCAAGATTTACAACTGAACAAATCATTATGAAATTAAGGGAGATGGAAATACACATCTCACAAGGTATGAGTGTATCAGAATCTGTGCGTCAAATAGGCATTAGCGAGGCTACCTATTATAAGTGGCGATCTAAATATGCCAATATGACTACATCCGATGCTAAAAGACTCAAAGATTTAGAAATTGAGAATAATAGACTTAAAAAGCTTGTTGCTGATTTAAGTTTAGAAAACGCCATCTTAAAGGATGTCAATTCGGGAAAGTTTTAAGCCAGACAAAACAAAAAGAAATCGTAAACAAGGTTTGTGAGTCATACAAGGTATCTGAACGTAAGGCGTGTCTGGCACTAGGATATAATCGTAGAACGATCAGATATCAAAATGTGATGAAAGATGACGAAGATGAAGTCACAGCTAAGATCATTGAACTTGCTACTCAGTATGGAAAATATGGCTATCGGCGAATTACAGCGATGCTTCAAACATTGGGATATGATATCAATCATAAGCGTGTTGAACGCATTGGGAATATTATGGCTTAAAGGTGCCAAAGAAACAGCCTAAGCGAAAAAGATTATGGCTTAATGATGGTAGTTGTATAAGACTAAGACCTGAATATAAAAACCATGTGTGGAGTTATGATTTTGTAACAGATCAACTAGAGAATAAAAAGAAACTTAGATGGCTCAATATCATTGATGAGTATTCAAGGATATGCATATTCAGTGAACCAAGACGAAATTGGAGACATCAAGATATTATTGAAGTGTTATCGGATTGTTTTATCCTTCATGGTGTTCCAACACATATGAGAAGTGATAATGGTCCAGAGTTCATTGCTAAAGAGTTAAGAAAATGGTTTAAAGATGTCGGTGTCAATACGTCATATATTGAACCAGGTAGTCCTTGGGAGAATGGATATTGCGAATCATTTAATAGTAAGATGAGAGATGAATTCTTAAATATGGAAGTGTTTAGTACACTGAATGAGGCTAAGGTACTTACAAAACAATGGGTTTTATACTACAATACCATTAGACCTCACAGTTCATTAAATTATCAACCGCCAGCGCCGCTTACAGTTCAAGAACTAAGATCTTAAGTCTCTATTCTATTTTGGAACATTTTATGGGGCAGTGCAATTTGAAACCATGAGAGAAGTACTAGAAACATACCCATATTTATTTGAAGTAAAAAACGGAAGATTCAGTTTCATTCATGATTCATTGAATACATTTCTCAGTAGCATTGATGAGTCAAAGGAATATCTTCATAGTGCACAAACACTAGTAACTAATGTACTTTGCTCAATTTTAAACAGTGAAATATCTTTCTGTAGTAGATTGAAAAACTTGGAAATTGAGAAACACGACTCAATAAAACTTGTGAACTATTTTTCAAATTTCGATATATTCGATAAGTTGATAACATCCACTATAGATTATGAATCAATTTATGATTTATATATAACATTACGAAGGTTACTTTCGAAAATAGACCCAAAGGATATTTGTCTTGAAAAATTATATTCATTGCAATTAATAACTCTCATCATTGAACGAGATCATTTAGATCAAGCATACGATTTTTTAGTTGCACTATTTTATACAATTAAAAATCACCATATTAAATGGCATGAGGCAGTTTATAGTTCTCATCATCTATACTCTGTATTCGAAGTTTTAGAAAACGGAAAGTGGGATAAGCTATACGAAATCCAGAAAAATCTTTATAGTGATATTGAGCATGTAAGTGAATCTCTGAGAATTGCAATAAATAAAGAAAAAGTATACTTTACTAATCGAGATGATCAATATAAATTCTACAAAAAAAAGATTGAAGAAAAAAACAAAGATTATAAGTTGCAATATTTGGAAGATCTATTGATTAATATGTATATATTTAGTCATGATGAACACGAACTATATATACCTTTTTTGAAGTATATCAGGACGGGTAATTTAGATAGAATCCCATTTAGGGATTACATGTTGAGACATGCAGATACAGCAAATCATATAATTTACAGATATACATATGATGCACGAGAATATATTCTCTCATTAGGATTCGAATCTGAAACAAATGAGTACAGAAAATTACCGTTAGCTGAGTTTATCACTAAAAATTCAGATTTAGACTCAGGTTCGCTATATATTAAAATTGCTAATTATCTACGGTTAAAAAATCATTTACAAGAGAAAATTGACTATACACAACTGTTTAGAATATATTCTATGCAATTACATCACAAAGATTATTCAATCGCAACAGTACCAGAAACATTAGTTCTGTTTTTAAACAAAGGATATCTAGAGGTTAAAGAATGTCTGAACATAGTTGACAAAATAAGGACTTTATCAACAAGAGATCCAGCTGATGCAGTCAACAAATTTATTAACTTGGCAGCTGAGAATTACATGAGTGATTTGGTAAAACATGATGCATTCAATCCGAAAGTGCACGATGTATTCTTATCACGATTAAAGAAAGAGACAATTCAAAAATTATCTGATAACGACTTTGTAATACTTTTAGGTGACTCAATTCATGAGCATGATATGAGTGTTGATTTCGATTTGATTGATACAATAAATCAGACAAGGCATTCAAAATTGGCTGAGCAAAAGCTTGGTTTTTGGAGAGTGAAAATCGGACAAAAACATTCAAATAGCAAACCACAAACTACAAAAAAGGAGAATATGTTTGAAAGAGGTTATATTACACTAGAGGACAAGAGTTTTATTATAGATAGAAAAATCAAAATCGATGAATTGGCTAAATTCAAAGATGGTTGGCATAGAGTTCTACCATATCCAGAACTGTACGAAATTTTCCCAATAGAAGAAGTAAAAGAAAAAATCGACACCATTATATATGAAGTAATGACCGGTAAATCAGATAATGGTTACATAGGAGAGCAACGATTCACATTATTCAATATCTTGGATATGTTTGATCGCTATAATATCGAGGTTGACTGGAAAGAAATTTTTAAAAACTTCAAAACATTTCTAGAAATTTCGTTGCTAATGCAAATTTAAAGAAATTCTACAGTTGCAGGTATAGTGTAATTTTGAAGTGTGATTATATAAAACTGGATATGTGTAAAACAAAAAGACCATCAACTATATGTCTAATGGTCTTTTTAGGGGTGATGTGATTTTTTCATGTTGTGCTCCTTTCCACTTTAGAATATTATAGAACCCACGACATAAAGTATGAATGCATACAGTATTGATCCACCCAACTTACCGAACCAGATACCAACTGCATTACCTAGAGCCATAATCACACCAACAATAGCAAACGATATAAATCCAGCAAATGCAATTTTAGCCAAATTCAACATAGGCTTTAACGATTCAAGGAGCGCTAATCCACCTTTTACACCAAAGACTAGAAATATTACAAAAATTACTGAAATTGCATAAATCTCTTTACTACTCGGATTTTTCATTGTCCCCCTCCTTCCTTATATTTTCTTATTTATAATAATCTTTGTAATTATGTGGCAAAATATAATTAACAAAATTAAAATAAAGCAAAATGCAAAAAGCTCGATTGAATTTAAATATATACTCAATAAGAATCCTAACACCAATGAAAAGCAGATAAACTGTAATGTGAATGTGTTTGTTTTCTCCTGTACAAGGGCATTTCTCTCATCATAATCATGTATAGCCTTTTTACGGATCATATTTACATTATGAAATCTCATAATATTGAATGTAAGAATAGATATAGATAAGATTCCCAACGAATATAGCACAATCAAAGGTGCACTAAGAATATCCATATCTTCATTTGGTCTAACCAATAAAGCATCAAAAATCGCAGCTACGCATATAGCTAAATAAAAACTACTTGCAAAAATTATACACTTGATCGATTTTTTTGTTTTTTTGATTTTCATTTCAGTTGTAATCATCATTTTTCCTCCAACTCAGAAAAGTCAAATACATCCTCAATAGTAAGCTTAAAGAATTTCGCAATTTTATAGGCTAATTCAAGTGATGCATTATATTTTCCAATTTCCAATGAAGTAATAGTTTGTCTTGATACAAATACTTCATTTGCTAAATCTGTCTGTGACATATTATGTGCTTTTCTTAACTCGGCAATTCTATTCTTCATAATAACCACCTCAATATCCGCAAAGTTAACTTTGCACTCATAGTATAGCATTCATATTATATAATGTCAAGTATGCTTTGCAAAAATGTTGATAAAATCACATTTTTAGTCCGAATCATTTCAATCGATTAGTTACTTTTTATCAAAAAAAATAATCGTGTAACGCATATTATGCAGATAATCAAAACTGCACGTGATGCAAAGATTTCTATACTAGTCTATTCAGTTAGTCACTGATAGTTATGTGAACCCCTACGGGTCACCATAGTATACAGTTAACGCTCTTCTCACCCGTGAGAAGGGCTTTTTTTGTTTTTATTGAGCCATCGATGCAATTAAAGATTTAAAATGAAAAATCGAAAAAATGAGTAGACGTCAAAAATTAACACTATATCAAAAGAAAACCACCTAGAGAATTAAATCGTACCCTATAAAATGGACTCTTTGAAAAAAAAGACCTTGACTATAGTGTTTTTACTTTATAATAGAAACAATATGAAAAGCGATATGATTTGGACAACTTTAGTAAAGAAGGATGAAGCGATTGTCTATGTCAGTAAAAAAACTTCAAATGACGGCTAATACGTCCTTATCGGTTTTCATTAAAAAGTCAAATCCTTGCCATATATTGCTAGGAGTATTTTTAACTATTTACTTTTATATACCATTGTACAATTACGAAAATATTGGTTGATATATTTTAAAGTTAAGCTCAATTAACAAATGGATAGTTTGGTGTGCGCTTCACAAAGAATTATTATGTTTGCTACAGCACGAAAATGAGGTTTAAGAAGTGACAAATCCATAGTATAATGAAATTATATAAAATCTAGTTTTATACAAAGATCGAAGACGGAGAAAAACATGAAATATATAGAAGTCGTTGCAGCAGTTATAGTAAATGAGAAAAATCAGATTTTTTGTGCGAGAAGAAAAGATCAAGGGGAACTCGCTTTAAAATGGGAATTTCCTGGTGGAAAAATAGAACAACATGAATCATTTGAGGAGGCACTTGTTAGAGAAATTAAAGAAGAGTTTTCTTCAACCATTAAAGTTAATGATTTCATCATGACTGTAAAGCATCAATATCAAGGATTTCATTTAACAATGCATGCATTCTATGCTGAAGTTATCGAGGGCAATCTAACACCGAATGAGCATACTGATTCAAAGTGGTTATCTATACACGAGTTACATACTTTAGACTGGGCAGAAGCTGATCTTCCCATCGTACAGGCATTATGAAGATTAGATAGGGGGAGATTTAGTGAATACCCAAAATCAAATAGAGCCCAAACTTATCACAAATCAAAAATCTTATACCTTTTATGAAGAATTAAGTCAAAGCTTAATGAGTTGTCAAAAATTCTTTTTTTCTGTTGCATTCATCAACTATTCAGGACTTCAATTACTCCTAGATTTGTTTAGCAAATTAGAAAAAGAAAAAATACAAGGCAAGATCATCACATCAACATACTTAAATTTTACAGATATTAAATCGCTTAGAAAACTCACAACGTTTCGCCATATTGACACAAAGATCTATGTCGCTGATAAATATAAAGGGTTTCACACAAAAGGCTATATCTTTGAGTATGAGGAGTACTACAAAATTATAGTAGGCTCATCAAACATTACGCAATCTGCTCTAAAGACGAATGTTGAGTGGAACGTCAAGTATATAACAAAAACTAAAAATGATCAATTTGCTATTGAAATAATTAATGAATTTAATGAGCTATGGGATTTAACATCAGACATCAACGAAGATTTCTTACATCAATATGAGAGATTTTTAACCGACATTGATAAGTTTGTCAAATTGGAAAATCAAATCTTTGATAATAGATTAGATTTAAAAGAAAACAGTATGCAACAAAAAGCGCTTTTCAATCTTGCTAAGCTCAGAGAACATGGCCAAGATAAAGCGCTAATAATTGCTGCAACGGGTACGGGAAAAACCTATTTATCTGCGTTTGATGTCAAACAGTTTAATCCTAAGCGCATCTTATTTTTGGTACATCGAGATGTAATTATTGAAGAAGCGATAAAATCATTTAAAAGAGTCCATAAGAATAGAAGGATGAGCAAATATTCGGGGAAGCTAAAAGAGAATGATGGAGAGTTTGTGTTTGCTATGATTCAATCTATGTACAGCAACGAAAACTATAAAGAGTTCCCTGAAGATTATTTTGACTATATTATAGCTGATGAAGCTCATCGAAGTTATAGCGAATCTTACAAAAGTATATTAGAATACTTCAAGCCTCGGTTTTTATTAGGTATGACGGCAACACCAGAGAGAACAGATGGTGGAAATATTTTCGCATTGTTTAACAATAATATTGCTTTAGAAATGAGGTTGAGAGATTCGCTTAGAGAGGACCTCGTTTTGCCTTTTCACTATTTTGGCATTACTGATGTAACCACAGATCTAAAAGATATAGATCTATCAAAAATTGATGAAGTCGCAAAAAGGCTTAGCATCAAGGATCGTGTGGATTTTGTGATCGAAAAAGTAGAGCATTACGGATTCTCAGGTCTTAAAAGAAAATGCTTGGCATTTTGCATGAATAAATCTCATGCAGAGTATATGACACTTGAATTTAATGGTTTTGGATATCAATCGATATGTTTAACTGGCGATTCTACAGAACATGACCGCAGATTAGCTATTCAAAGACTTGAAAGCCAATTTGATCCGCTTGAGTTTGTGTTTACTGTTGATATTTTTAATGAGGGAGTCGACATCCCCTCAGCCAATCTGGTGCTCATGTTAAGGCCCACACAATCACCGATTATTTTCACTCAACAGTTAGGTAGGGGTCTTAGAAAACACCCCGAAAAAGAGTTTTTAACCGTGCTTGATTTCATTGGGAATCATAATAAATCATTTTTGATCCCAATTGCATTATCCGGTTCTAGATATTACGATAAGGATTCGTTAAAAGTCCAACTTGAGAAGAATTTCCAAGATATCCCAGGTTGTACACACATTTTCCTGGATGAAATCGCTAAGGAGAATATATTAACACAGCTTGAAAAAGTGAATTTCACAGATATGAAATACTTAAAAGAAGCATACCAAGAGTTTAAATCATCTCTTGGCGGTAAAGAACCTAATTTGCTAGACTATATAGGACACGAAACATCACCAGATCCGATAAATTTTATTAATAAATCTGGAAGTTATCTAGAGTTTATCGCGTTAATGGAAAACAAACCGGTTCCAATCAATGCAAAATTGTTGAAGATACAGCAATCACTGGATAAACAGTTACCGATTAAAAGGATCAATGAGTTTGCAGTGATTAGATATTTGTTGGAACACGGATCAATCGATATAGAAACAGCCAAGAAAACAATATTGAAATTTGTTAATGATATTGATGAAGTATCAATTATTCATACGTTCAAATATCTAAGTGGACACATTTTGGGCCCTAATGAGAAATCTGATTATTTTTACGTCAAAGGTAATGGAAAGGATCATCTATATCTGCATGATCTGAACCTGGCTAACGAGAAAACTATTATTGAAACACTTGATTATGGACTGCTTAGATATCAAGAAGAATTTGGCAAGGACAAATTAATGTATCCATATTTAAAGAAATACACCTATTATAAAATGAAAGATATGGGATTTTTGACAAACTACGATAAATCATTCTCTTCCATCAGAGGTAGCGGTGTTTGGAAAAACGGGAAACATTATTATTTGTTCGTCGATCTACATAAAGGTGAAAATGTCCAGGAATCAATTAACTATAAAGATAAATTGTTGAGTGAATCGTTAATGCAATGGGAAACACAAAACAAGACAACACCATATTCGGAAACCGGCAAAGACTTAATCGATAATATATCCAGAAATATAAAACTTCACATGTTTTTAAGGAAAGCGAAGCAAATTGGAAATCAGAAATTGGACTACATGTATATTGGAGAAGTTGATAGCCTTAGTTATGAAGGAGAAAAACCGATCACTATTCAGATGCGTTTGGTTGATGCCCTACCTAAACACATCTATGACGATTTAACATTTATCAAGAACGTTATATGATCAGAATAACTTCAAAATACTGACTTACTGATCAATGTTAATGAGAATACCGTGCAAAACATTTTGATATATAACATTATCCGTATAAGGGGTTAAAAACGTCTACATTGAGCCGTTTTATAATTCCGTATAGAAGCAAACCCACATACAACATTTACTAAAAAAATGAACTTGATCTAAATGATTTCAGTTCAAAAGTTTTTGTGGAACTTATAATAAAAGCGATTCCTCAAAGCAAATGAAGAATGATCTAAATCGTCTGACCAATCAAGCCAAATAAACGTTTTGATGTTTACTGATAGAAGGGCATTGTTGCTTGAAAAAGATGTTCAGCAAAATGGTATAATTGAATTAAAAAACATAAACATAAAAGGAGGATTTTTCATGAGATTACTAGATAAAATTCTAGGATATGGAGAGATTAAAGGTCCTGAGTTCACCAAGGACTTTTCGGTTGATGACAACGCACAAATTGCTCATCTTTTGCAACTTCTAGACCAAGTTACTGATGATTCAAAGGTTAAAATTGAAAAAGAGTTGTTAAATATAAGAAGCGGTTTATCCGGAGAAAGAAACGTTTATTTTGAACTGAAAAACTCAAGATTACCGATTGTTTGCCTTCATGATATTAGATTAGAGCACAATAACCACGAAGCTCAGTTTGATTTTATTATCATAGCATCAGAATTTATATTAGTTCTTGAAACGAAAAAATTATTTGGTAACATCACAATAGATAATGAAGGTAACTTTACAAGAGAGTATCAAATCAATGGTAAATTTTATAAAGAAGGCATGTACAGTCCGATTACTCAAAATGAACGACACATCCGATTGCTTAAAGAGTTTCTGGTGGAACAAAAGCTGATAAAACACTGTCCCATCTATTCTTTGATTGTTATTGCCAATGATAAAACGATCGTTAACAAGAAGTTCGCTAAAGCAGAAGTTAAAAACTTGATTATAAAACACGATCAACTTATAGAAAGACTCCATCAATACATCAGTGAGAATAATTTGGTCAAATTAAGACATAATTATATGAGGGAAATTGCTGAAACCATCATCAACAATAACTCTCCTATCGAATATGACTACATTAAAAAACTTAGCCTTGAAATAAAAGCAGAAGAAAATAGTGCCATTGAAATAAGCACCGAAACTCCCATTTTGGCCGATGAATCATCCAAAGAAGATGAGGAAGAGGGCAAGAACGTTCAAACAAGACTCCACCATCAGTTGAAGAAATATCGAAGCAATAAATCAAAGGAAATGAATATAAAAGCATATTATGTGTTTAATAACAACGAATTAGATCAAATCATTTCTTTGCTTCCCAAAACAAAAGAGCAGTTTTTAAGAATTCAAGGATTTGGCGAGAAGAAATACGAACAGTATGGGGAAGATATAATTGGTATCATTAAAGAGCACTTGGAAAAGGTCGAAGGAGCACTAAAGGCGTTTAGATTGGAATCAGCTAAAATGAACGGATTAAAACCATATGAAATCTTCAATAATCAGCAGTTGGATCAAATTATAGAGATTTTGCCTAAGAATAAGGAGCAACTCATTCAAGTGAGATATTATAGTAGACAACAAATTGATGCTTATGGAGAACAGATAGTATCAATCATTAATGAAAGTTTGTAAATCGGATTACCGATTGTTCCGATTAAGCACGCACATCGTTGCTTCTAGAGAAACCTCTTATTAGACTTCTAAAGATTCAATTCAAAATAAGTGCTTTTTTCACTTAATCCTTGACTAGGGTACACTTTAATCCTGGAAGGGCTCTTTTATGGAATTTCATAAGCTCATTTTATGCCCTGAAAATGAAACATGCCTCAAGAAGACATTCAATTTCATGTTTTTTTAGATTTCTTAGGAAAACATAAATATTTATGTCAGTATAAGCAAATCATTAGCGACTACAAAGATATCATTAACACGTTTCAAAACCTTATGAAAAATTCAACTTAGGTTGTCATAAATTTTAAGAGGTTACACGTTAACTTGACGTAGCACATATAGCATATTTGAGATTCACATGTTTCAATTGTATAAACAAGTAACGGAACTATCAGCTGATCGTGTTCTCAGTTTTTTCAGAAATGCAAAGCACATTAATTGTTACAATTTGTAACATCATCAAAATGGCGATGAATAAAAAAGTATTGAAATATAGTTTTAAAATGATTGGACGAGTTATATAGTCTTAACCGATTTTATATCATTGTGTCAATGATAAAAACACGTCTTGTGGCAAACACACTTTCTTCAAAGATTCTAAACTGATAAAGATAACGACGTTGAAAGTCATTTACATGCACTTTTGTCTTGATGATATAGGGCTGGTTGTCAATAGTTTCAAACGTTTCTCTAATGATGAAATACAACGTCTCACTATCTAAGCTCAGTTGCTGATCCATGATTATTTCATGACTTGTAATAAAACTAAATGATTCACTATATTGATAGATATCAACCTGTTTTAATTCATTGATGACCAATAATGTAAATGACCAATTCAGATCATAAGGAACACGATCATTGCTCGGAACCTCCAATGACATACGCTGAGAAGATTCGGGTGTCATACCCAAATAAGTCTCTCTAGGGATTAAAAAGAGCATGTCATTTAAGACATCATAATGTATATGTGCATAGTGAATGAATTGAGGAAAGGGTTCTTGTTTTACATAGATGGTTGCTTCAATTTGATGAGAATTAGACGCTAAAAAATGGACACCATCAAATAGCTTATTTGTATCGAAACGGTCTGAATCTTGATAAAACATCACAAAAGGGTAGTCTCTGGATTCAATGAGTGCAAGAAGTGTTGATTCGTCATCTTGATCATAAGATTCGTAACCATCTTGATCAAGGAAAATGACCCCCACCAATGGATGACCCACAGGCGACTCGTCTAAAGATTCAAGACGTCCCAATCTATTATTGAATAGAATCGAAACAACAATCAAAACCATTAAAGTAATCAAAACAATAAGTGATGTTACTAAATTACGCTGTTTGATGGTTTTAACATTCGCATTGTTATCAATGGATATAAGCATCATTTCATCTTGATTTAACAAGTCACCAATGTTGACATCAAACACCTCACACATACGATGCAGTAAACTTCTAGTTGGATAGGATAATCCATTTTCCCATTTTGAAATAGACTGTCTAGATATATTCAGTTTGTTCGCCAAATCCTCTTGAGTGTAATGGTTTTTAATTCTTAACGCTTTTATATGATCTTTAAACATTGTGATTCACCTCACTTTATATTTTACGTTATGATGACTTGATTTGATGTATGGTTTTTGCATTTAATGGTTGCATCCATGGTTGCGACACCCAATTACATGGCTTTATATGATATCAAAGGATTTTAACACTCAATTGGTGAATAAAGAGCATGTGTATTCCTACCAAAAAGTACACATGACCCAAAAATAATACCTCAAATGACCAAACGCAATTGATAAATGGCATTTATGTTGTGCCATAAGGATGTCTATATCCATAAGAATGAGCGACAAAGAGCTAGAACTCATAAAGAAATATGCTGAGCTTAATGGAACAACAGTTTCAGAAGTCATGCGAAAAGCGATCTTAGAAAAAATCGAAGATGAGTTCAATATTTTTCTATATGATAAGGCATTTAAAGCATACGAACAAACCCCTAAAACGTACACCATA